>JAABUV010000594.1_pt1 | contig 54814 bp, 53 predicted proteins | sample 5559971 | NCBI WGS metagenome assembly JAABUV01 (sample SAMN10711881, study PRJNA513362) | rock metagenome | isolation source: Antarctica rocks | place: Antarctica: Victoria Land, Knobhead nord | collected 2015-12-19 | reverse complement strand
TATCTGTCGATGTTCTTGATTGATGTTTGAAAGTCATGACTGATCTTCATATTGATACAAAGCAGCTGAACGTTAACTTTGAGAAGAAATTTGCACATCATAGTCAATCGCACTATCAGAAATATCTTCGCTTGAGAGAGTTAATTTATCATCACATTGCATCAGATAGTTTATTTGACATGCATGAGACAGCACATTCAAATGATGATGTACATTGAATACTTGAGATCAACAAAGATAATGAGCAATCGAATATATCATAGACTTGATAGACAAGAAAGTCGCTGCTCAGCGTGTGTCACATTAATTATGACTCTGTTGTATATATAATCTCATTAATTTTCAATGATTCATATGAAGTGAAAAAACATCATACATCGCATTCATATTGATATGATCAGACAGTATTGCTTTGAAACAGATGATTCTTATGTTGACTTGTCACTCAGCGTCAAATTCTGTCATGAATGCAATGATTCAAACTCACAAAATGTCTCTTTTGAATCATCTTTGACTTTCAGATCACATCACGTTGAATTTATTGATCTTATTGACTCTTCTTCTGTTGCTTCAACATTTCAATCATCAAATTCTCAAGCTTTCATCAAATCACAGCTCATCGCTCGATTCTTACAATTAAATCATCGTCAAGCAGAGATTACATGACAAAAGTCAATTTCAACAAGCAAACTCTTCATCAGATAAAATCTATCAGCAGCAAGCAAGACTACAAAAACTCATATTGTGCAATCTTCTGCAGCAAGCTATCAGTTTGAGACATATTATATCATGAGATGACGTCTCATTAATGACATTCAACAATCAGTAGCTTGTAAAAAGTGAAAATGAAATGTGTTTTGTACATCAATCTTTATATCTGTATGAAACAACAGATTGACTAGCTTTTTAAATAAATTGTGCTCGATTTTTAATTGTTAATGTTCAGATCAAAGATTTAAATGACTTTATTCAATGATGTTTTTTGTTTCAGATGAAACGATATATCGATGCGTTTATGAATATACTTTGCGAATCATATTTTGTCAATAACTGAAATGATAGAAGTGAAATTACATACATGACAGTGAAGACTCAGAATGCTGTGTGCATCAGTGAACTGCTTTTATATCTCAAGAGATTGTTTAAATCAACATATCAAATATATGTCATTATTGAAAAACAAGATGAAGCTGTCTTGCATAGTGACTTGAAATATTTGATTCAAGACATCATCAAGAAACTCGACATTAAGAAGAAATTCAACATCAAGAAGAAATTTGACGTCAAGAAGAAACTTGACGTCAAGAAGAAACTTGATGTCAAGAAGAAACTTGATGTCAAGAAGAAACTTGAGGTCAAGAAGAAACTCGACATCAAGAAGAAACTCGACATCAAGAAAAAACTCAACATCAAGAAGAAACTCAACATCAAGAAGAAACTCAACATCAAGAAGAAACTCGACATCAAGAAGAAATCTTCTATCAAGAGAAAGTTTCATATTAATATGAAGCTTCATGTACTATGACATGATCTGATTTGCTAACTGATATAGAACTCAGAACATTCAGTTGCAGTTCAAACTTTATATTGTCTGCTCTGAATAAATTTGAAAATATTGACAAATTTTAATTCAGTGATGAAGAAAAGAATCTGTCATCATCATTTCAATATTTTGACAAGATAAATGAACATCACTTCAATGAAATATCAGAGATGCTCACATTCTACAGCACTACAATCTCATCACGTCTCAAACTGACTTTCAAGATTATATATTTCACGTTTATACTGATATGAAGATTGCTGATGAAGTTTTCAGAGTCATGATGATAATGCTGATGTCAGTTCAAGCAAGATGCAAGATCAGAATGTGACTCGCTCAAAATTGAAATGTAAATACACATGATCTCAAGTATCAGTCAGTGAATTCTCAGATCATTGATCTACTAAATCAAGAAAATAAAGAGAGAAGACAATTCACATGCATCACAACACAATGACATTATATTCTTTAGCTACAAACTATGCATCTGTTGCAATCAATCTTCATACAAACATGTGTATGCTGCTCTGTGTCACTCGTAATCATCATGTTGCTCATAATCACAAGATCGCGTCATCTTAGTCATAATGTCACTCATACGTGTATTTTACTTTCTGTATTCTGCTGCTTGTCAGTCATACTCACGCTGCAATCATATTAATGTATTCTGTTTTGTGTTATCTGTAATCATCATGTTGTCTGTAATCATTGAGTTGTCTATAATCATTGAGTTATCTGTAATCATCATGTTGTCTGTAGTCATAAGATCGCATCATCTTAATCATGATATCACTCATACATGTATTTTGCTTTTTATGTTCTGCTTCTTGTATTCTGCTTCTTGTGTTCTGCTTCTTATATTCTGCTTTTTATATTCTGCTTCTTGTATTCTGCTTCTTATGTTCTGCTTCTTATGTTCTGCTTCTTGTATTCTGCTTCTTGCATTCTGCTTCTTGTGTTTTACTTCTTGTATTTTGCTTCTTGTATTCTACTTCTTGTGTTCTGCTTCTTGTATTCTGCTGCTTGTCACTCATACTCACGCTGCAGTCACATTGATATGTGTATTCTGCTCTGTGTCACTCGTAGTCACTGTGTTGTCTGTAGTTATGAGATCACGTCATCTTAGCTTTGATATTGCTCATACATATATTCTGCTTCTTGTATTCTTCTGCTTGTCGCTTATATTCACACTGTAGTCATATTGATATGTGTATTTTGCTTCATGTCGTTTATACTCACTGTGTAGTTCATAATCATGATGTCTCATCACTCATTTTATGCTGTCGCTCATACTCAATGTGTCACTCAATACTAGAACAATGCTTTTACACAGTGTAAATTAATCTAAAGATTGTATTACAATTTACATTACTAACTACAATGAACATTAAGTTAATATTTATGAGATGAGTTTTGAATTTTAAGATGAGTTTACGACTTCGCTTATCTGATGTTCACATCTGAGATTTGAGTTATTTCAGTTTGCACAATACAATCTGTCGTAATAAGTGCATCGACTTGAATGTTCAATTTATTCAAACAATACATGATTTTGAAGTTAAATTAAGAGAGAAATTCTGATCATCTGACTTATCTTCAACTAAGCAGCTTAATTGACATGAAATATTCTAGATTCTTATGATTGAAAATGATCTCAACGAGATTTAACGTGTCTTTCAGTTCGAATCTTCATTTCTCAAAAGCTCTGATTATAACTAGAAGTTTCTTGTCATAAATCTCGTAGTTGCATTTTGCGAGTAGCATTTTAAAAGAGAAATAAATCATAAATTTTAACTGCTCATTATCATCTTGTTGAGACATGACTTTAATTACAACATAGTTGAAGACATTAATTTTTACAGTCATGAGTAGATTTGAATTATAGTGCATTAAGATAGAGACAGTGATGAACGTCTGCTTAAGTTAATCGAAGACGAATTGACACTTCTGAATTCAATTAAATGATTGATCTTTTCTGATTAAGATAGTTAATGAGTCAATCAGCTTGAAAAACTTCTTAATAAATTGTTTATAGAAGTTGATGAAGCTCAGAAAGTTCTGAACATCTTTGACGTCTTGAGATGCAGCTTAATTCATGATAACATTAATCTTCTCAAAATTCATTTTGATTTCGTGAGTGATGATTATTAGACTTAAATACTTGATCTTGATAACTGAAAATTCGCATTTCTTGATATCTATCTGTAGTTTCATGACTTTAAGTCGCTTCAGTATCTGATGAACATGCTGAGTATGCTTCTTTGTGCTGTTGCTATAGATCAAAATATTATTCATGTATGTGATGCAGAAAACATTCAAGAAGTCATGCAGAATATCATTAATGAAGTTCTGAAATAATGATGATTCATTTATGAGTTTGAAGAGCAAAATTTTGTACTCGTATAAGTCATAACGTGTTTGAAAAGCGATTTTTCACTCATTTTCATAAATCATTCGCAGTTTATTAAAGACTGCAATGATATTTAACTTAATGTAGTACTTGATTTTAGTCAGTTGATTCAGAGTTTCTTGAATGAGAAATAACAAGTATTAATTCTTAACTGTCATGATGTTCAGACTTCGATAATTCACGTAAAATCTGAGTTCTTCGCTTGATTTTTTAACAAAGAGTATCAAAGAAATTGCAAGAAAAGAGCTGACTTGAATAAAGTCTTTGATCAAATTATTCTTCAGATACTTCTTTAATACTTGAAGCTCATCTTGAGACATGTTATATAAAGACTCAAAGATAGAAGTTTTGCTCTTCTGCAGCTGAATTTTATGATCATAGAGACATTGTTCAAATAGAATGTTCATCAATTTGTAAGAGAAAACATCTAGAAAGTCGTGATATTCAAGAAGCAATAGCGTGACAGAATCAACGAAAGACGTGATTTTCAGAGCTTTGTCAATATTTCTCATGAATATGATAAACAAATCATGATTCTTTTTTCTAGCAAGTCGCAGAAACGAAGCATTATTTATAGCGTAGATTTTCAGATGTTTCAAGAGCGAAGATGTCAAGAGAGCTGATACTGACACAGTTGAAATTGAGATGTTCAAAAGAGTTTCAAATATGAGTTCTGAATTGACTTGAGATTCAAAGATGAGCTGATTATGACACAGATTTATAATTGCTTTATGACTTTTTAATCAAAGCAAATCTAGAACAATTGAGAATTATGAAAGTTAAGTGACATAAAAGAAGATTTCTTCAAGCTTCTCGCTTGAGACTTAAAGTTTGACAAGAGCATAATGAGTAATTGAATTGAATACAACTGATTAATCATTAAATCTCTGATGAATACAGATTTCAGACAAAGAAAAACAGAGCAGAAAGTGTCTTTGCATGAAAGAGTTATTAATAAATGCATAATCAATGACGTTGATGTCAATCAAAACAGAAAGATTGACATTGATTTTATTGCTTTCTAGATTATCTGAAAGCACAAGATAATCATTGTTCATCTTCTTTTCTAATCAATGAATCGAGCTAACTGAGAGTGCAGAGATTTTCAGACTGTTCAATTGTCTCTGCGAGCGACTGTACATAGAGACTAGACTTTTCTCAAGATGAAAGAAGTATTGAAAGCGAGATTGTTAATAGAGATTGCAAGAATAAATAATGAGATGACTTGTAGCTGAATCTTGAACTTTGAATTGCAGATTGCAGTCTGATGCTCAAACTTATCACAGTATAGACACAGATGATTGATCATGCAATGATGATGCTTCTCAAGAATCAGTGAGTTTCATTTCTTCATGTTGATGATTGATAAGTTCATGAGATTTCTTAAGCTTGAGATCGTAGCTTTCAAGTCTATCAAGAGTGTCACATATTTGACGAAATACGCGAGAACTGTAAAGATCACAGAGACAGAGTGAATTACTGCTTTTGACTTGAAAAGATTTTGTACTGTGACGTGATATCAACTATTTAATTGCTGACATTTGATAATCAACTGCTCATAATTCAGACTGCTGACATTCATTTAAATCAATAAAGCTTTGAGCTCGCTGAATAGTTTATTCTTCAGATTAAATTTTCAAGTTACGATGTTATATTCAATTGCATCAATGTGCTGCTGAAAATTAAACAGATATTCAATGAAGATGCAATTTCACATTCTTAGAACTGAAATAAATTGCTGAGCGATTTCTTGCTTGTTTGAATCATTGAAGACTTGTCTTAACAAGATAACTAATTGCTCAATCGTGACTAGCTTGTCATGCTGAGCAGTCATATGCAACAACGCTTGAGCGACAGCATTTTTCAATAAGTGACTGTATTTATACAGAAGACGAAACTCAAAGATTGAATAATAATTTATGTTTAACTTCAGCTTGCTGATCAGCTTGAAGATGAACTGATTTAACTTATTTTCTCGCTCTTTAATATAAAGTTCTGAATTCAAATATTTCTCTGATTTAATATTGATTCTGCTTATGCTCTTGAGTTCTTGAATCATTTCTGACAAGATTTCATTATTGATCTGAAACTGCTTAAGTTCAATCTAAGTTTGCTCATGTTCTTGTTAACAAACTGAGACTCAGTTGATATACTGAGTAATGATGTTGTTAAATTAAGTTTGAAGTTCAATCAGAAAAGTGTATCACGCTTCAAAAGCATTGTTAACGTGAGTTCAAAACTGAGCAACAGTGATAAATTCGTTGATCGAAGCTAGAGATGTCAACGACAGAGTGTTGCTGATATTCTTGAGTTGATTCATGATGTAGTATAAATGCAACGTAATGTCATGAACTGAGAGCTGAATGAAATTAGAATGAAATTCTAATAACTAGATTTTAAATGTTAGAGATCGATCTAGAGTGAGTCATAAAGATGTCATTTAACTAATAAATAAATACTAAGAAAGAAAAGAGTATATACAGAAAAGAACTCAACTTATATGTGTTCATCTCAGCTCTGTGCTAGACTCGATAGAATTGACATCTTACACATATGAAGCAAAGTCTCAATGACAACATGACTAGATCAGATTCTCGCTAGACTCAATTAGAATGAAATCAGACGAAGACTAAACGAAGAATAAACGAAGACTAGAATCGTAACATTAAATACAAGACGTTGCATGAAGAAGAAAGAAAAGAAAGAGATCATTCAGAGATTTTTATACTTCATAAACGCTGAGTATCATTCATATCAAAGAGCTCTCATAACATCACTGATAATCTCACATTTATCATCATTTATAATATTGTTCAACATCATTTAAATGATTTAACATCTCTTTTCCCAACATCTTTCAAGTAACACATGCTAAAATCATGACAGTTTTTATCAAAAGCTTCTAGAGTGAATTAATGAATGCACATCATCATTTATCAGAATAAACAAAGATATTAATTCTTAAGATCAAGAATGAACTCACTTAGAAAAGAAGACAATTGTCATGATGAATTGACACATAAAGATTAAATTAGAGACTAAAGTCAGAGACTGAGTCAAATATCAAATCTGAGTTAGCTTTGAAACTTTATGACTCTGTCAAGACATCATTTAGACTACGTCATATCTTCGACTTAATATATCATGAGTTATGTCGTGCTTAACTTGACAATGCTTGACAAACTCTTTATAGTCAATCGATTCTCTCAAGTTATCGAGAGCTTCTTAATAATTAGCTCTATCATAATATATACTCATTTTGTGCCTGCTTAGAATATCATATTGTCATATCACTCTTATAGATTTCATCTATTCATCTAGTAGACTCAATCATCACACATGCATTCAATTAATCTTTGTTCTTCTTATACTTAAATATGTTGAGAAGTTTCGTGAATTTAAAAGCGATGAAAACAGCGATAAAATTTGCAAAAAAATGAATAATGAAAAAAGATTGATTATTCAAGATTTGTGCAATGATCTGAGTTATCATTGCAAGAGACTGAGAATTCAACTTTATATAAATTGAAGAACTGAAAATGATAAATAAAGATGAAATGATAACATCATGTTGTTGAACTTAATTTTGAAGCTCTCACATTACGCGAAAGATCTCAACTGAATTTTCGATCACACTTTAAGTGAACTGTTCAACAGCACACTCATCATCAATTGAAAGATTGTGAAATGACTTCATTTGAGCAAAAGAGTAACTAAATGAGATTTCAATGTATGAAAACGTTGCAGAAAGTGTAAATCTTTCATAATGTCAAAGATTGAGTTAAATTAAAAATACTATTAATATAAAAGACTGATATTATTATTATTACTTTGATAAAATCTAGATACAAAACAATACATCAAATAATGTATAAAATGAAAGACAAAGAATGAAAGAAAAAAATGAAAGCTCAACTTTTATATACATGAATTGAGCAAAATTAAGACTAGATAGTAGTTTTATTGATTTAAGATTGCAGAAGTTCATGCATATGATTAAAATGATTAAAACAAAATTGCTGAAACTAGATTAAAATGATGATGACTAGATTAATGACTTGATTCATTGAACTAGTTCAATGAATCGAGATTATTTAAATATCAATGATTTATGTTTTAAATTGAGTTGATGATTTGACATCATGACAGTAATTCTAGAAATAAAATCTTCTGAATCTTGAATTTGCACTTGTCAATGTTTATCTGCAGATTGACTTTATAAAGCTTGTTTAACATCTCTTTCATATGAGTTTTATGTTTCTTCAAGATCTTACTGTAAATGAGAATGTCATTCAGATAAATCTGACAGAATTTATGCAGATAGTTGAACAACATGTCATTAATATAATGTTGAAAGAATGTTGATTCATTGATTAATTTAAAGAGCATTACTTTATATTTGTAAATATTGAAGAAAGTGATGAATGTGATTAAATTCTCACTTTCAATGCTTATGCAAAGCTTATTGAACGCAATGATAATGTTAAGTTGAGTCAGATATTTACTGTCTTGAATTCAAGCGAGTACTTTGTCTATCAAGAGTATTGAATAATTATCTCTTTTAATCAAAGCATTCAGTTTTCAATAATTCATGCAAAAGCGAAGACTATCATCTTTCTTTTCAATGAATAGTATTGACGAAGTAAATAAAGCTTTGCTGAGTGTAATAAACTTCTTCTTCAAGTTCTCTTCTAGATACTTCTTGATCTTTTGCAACTTGTGATTCAACATGAGATACAATTGACTTTTAAAAGATTAATTTTCATCTTTTAATTCAATCTTATGATCATATGATTGATGCAAGAACAACTGAGTTATCTTTTCTCTGTCAAAAACGTTCAGAAAGTCATGATAAATTATTGAAAGCTTTTTCTTCAGTTTCTTTAATGACATGACAAAAATCATTTCATTCAGTTTCGCTGAATCTTTAATCAAGCTAAGCATCTTGTTGATTTCACTAATGATTAATGTAAAGATCTTGACATTCTTCTTCTTGATTAAAGTTTGATAAGCAGCAAATTCAATCATGACAATATTAATGAGTTCTTTCTTCTTCGATGACTGAATAAATTCATGTTGATTGAAGTCAACTTAAGTGCTTTGCTTTCATATGAGAACTGATTCAATGAATTGATTCACTGATTTCGAATTTGTAGTTCGCTTTAAGATGATCATTGACATAGACTTCAAGTTCTTTCATTTCATTTTGCAGATTTTGCTTGATTCAAGTTAATAAAATGCTGATTGACTGCTTGTTTTTGAAACAATAAGTTTCAAGTTTTGAATATTTGATGAAGATATTAATCAATCATTTGCAGAATTTATCAAAATTTAATTTCTTTTCAATTAAAAATTGTCAATGATTATCTTGTGCTGATCTAGATGAGTTATTAATAAAGACAACATTTCATTTTTATGTTCTTGTATAATGATTGAGATATACAGAGCATGTGTAATAGATTTTCGATCAAAGATTTCATCATATGAACAAATTGACTTTGATTTGAACAGTGAAATTGACTGAATATCAAAGCATTCACATAGTTCTGAAATCAATGAATCATTTATGAACATCATGTCAGTGACTTTAATGTTTATTAAAACGAGAAATCAAAATATCTTTTCTAAACTATTCAAGATGACGTTTACAATAAATGATTTGAAATCAAATGAGTCATCAAGCATATTAATGAAGCAAAATATGAGCATGTCACTCTCAATTACTACTTTAACGAGAACAGATTATTTTTTGAATTCACTGCAATTTTGTGCATTTGAGTTGACTTGAAACAGTTGCATGCACTATGTTTTGACTTTTTGCATTTGAAGCAAAGTTTTTTTTTAAACAACTTCTTTCTAACAAAGTTAATGTTTGATATTCTGAATTTCTTTTATGCAGAGATTAAAGTTGAGATCACAATAGTGTTACAAGCATATCAAGACTGAACAAGACTAAACAGCAAGCTAGTCAGGTTTGATTCAAATATGACTCAGATATGACTCAGATATGACTCAAATATGACTCAAATATGACTCAACATTCTTTTTCTTTCTCAACACTCTTTTTCTTTCTTAACACTCTTTTCTTTCATCAACATCTTGTTCATCTACATCACATTCTTCTTGTGTCACAAACACATTTCTTTCAAGTCTAACGCAGTCTTTGAACATTACATAAATAGAAGCTCTTATATCAATCTTCTTCTGTATTCTTAATATTCAGTTATAGCTATTTCTAAAGATCAAGCACTATCAATTCTGATCTTCATTAATTGTATCATCTAGACACGATTCTGACATTATATTAAGAATTCATTAATTACATGATACTGATCTCATTACTCATTCAACATACTCATCTAGACAGAACGAGTTTAAAGAAATTCATTTACTTGATGATCAATGATAATTGAAAGATAAAACAACACTAAAGAGTTAAATAAAATCAATGATGAGACTGTTTGAATTGCTAGACTACTTATTGCTCATTAAGTACGCAAAGTTCACTCGATTATGAGAATCATGATAAAGAATCTTCGTGAATTGCTCAAGAATTAAATCGATCGATAAATTCAACGATAAAGAATCTTCGTTGTTTGCTAGAGAATCAATCAAATCAATCAACAAACAAAACTCATCTTCTTTATTGAAGATTAAACATCATTCTATACATCTTTCTTCTTCAATTGTCAAGCATCATCATTCGTTCAATTCTTCTTTTTTCAAACAAATCTCATCATGTTTAGTCATTCATTTACTGAAGAGCATTTCGAAGAATTTCGAAATCATTTCTCTCAAATCTTTGATGCTGATTCATTGAAATCACGAATGAAATCATCAAGTGCTGCATCATTCATTCATGAAGATGATGAATCATTCACTGAAACAATGATATTCTCTGTGTTCTACGAAATTTAAAAGACTCGAAGCCTAGCTCTTAATGAAGAAACAGATTGACTCTACGAGTTAAATAAACAACAAGAAGATGAAATCAAAGAGTTGAAGACTAGACTTCAAGCTAAAGAAAACACTTCTTCTGATTTCATCTACTCTGAGCGTTCTAGATCTCAAAAAATACCTGATTCTTTGCTGTTTACTGATGAAAAGAACTCTACTTGAAAGAACTGATACGGAAAAATTCAGAATAAACTAGAGATCAACGTCAATCTCTTTTCTAATGAACGAGTCAAATTGAGCTATATACATTCTAGATTATTCGATGATGCAGCTGAGATCACTCAGACTAGACGCGAACGTGACTGTGTTAATCTTTATAGAATCGTCGACGATCTTTTGAAAGAGCTAGCTCAGTTGTTTAATGACTCAAATAAGAAAGTTAACTTGCATAGAAAATACTACAACTTGATTCAAAGATTCAAGAAATTCAATGAATTTTATACTCAGTTTCAACGTTTATCTTTCTATCTAAACTATCACGAGAAGTAACTGATCGTTGATTTGAAAGATAAAATACATTCTCATCTTTGATTCATTTTAGTAGATCAACTAGTTTAATCTGATTCTCTAAAAGAAATTCGTTTCTATGTGATTCATTTGAATAATGATCAGCGAGTCATTCAAGAGATCAAGAACAAGATCAAACGCGTTGATGATCTTTCTAAAACTACCTTTCATAAAGTGACTATTGTTACTCAGTCAGTCAATCACTTGAAGTCTGATCAGCTAAAGTTGCATGACGCAGTTTTAACTAACGTCAAAGAAGCAGACATTCTAGTCGAAAGCTGTTTCATATGTCATAAATCAGATCATAGCTTTAAAGAGTGCTTTGATTGATCTACTAGAATTAATGCAGTGAACAATGAATATGATCACTTTGATTTCAATTCGAATTTTGATTCAAAAAACTAGTCATCTTTTCAAAAGTCATCAAAGAAGTAGAGATTATATCTTTGTGCAAACTAAATGAAATTCTATCGAAAGAAAATTACTTTGAAAAGTCATTTTTAATTGATGCTCATCTCATTTTTCAGAATCGATCTTTCAGCCTTCATTCTCTAATAGACAGTGATTCAGTCATTTACATGATCATACATTCTAATCTAGTTGATAAAGTATGCAAGAAACTGAGAATTCAACCTATATCACTGACAAAAGAGAAGCTAATAAGAGATTATGATGAAAAGATATTTAAGAAAATCATCACTCATAAAATTCTACTCAATCTCATTATCGAAAGTCATAAGAAATTGATCATATCAATGCTGATAGCTGATACTGATCATCATGAAGTCATATTAAGTAAGCTCTGAATGAATAAAAACGAAATATTATTGAATATGTGAAATGACGTCATTGTTTTTTCGAATCAATTGAATACTTCTATTTCGATTTTTTCAATTTCTCTCAATTCAAAGCACTCAAGTTAATTGTGATCATCTTCATCTTCTTCAGTCACTCAGACTAAAACTTTTATGATGCTCAAATGATCTGTTTGAGAAGAGTCATTCTCGATTTAAAGCATAAACGCAGCTTCGTTCAAAACACTGTTAAATCATTCAAAGAAGAACAAGATCAAAGTCTTTGCTTTATTCATGATAAACATCAATAGAAAAATCGCGTACAATACTCAGTGTGAGTTGAACGCTCTAAACGTCTCTTCAACTGATGAAACGACTCAAAATTTGAAAGATATTAAAGCGAAGCTGTCATCAAAATATCATGAGTTTCTAAATGTTTTTGATCGAGCTCAATCAAATAAACTACTCTTTCATCACTTCTACGACTATAAAATTGAACTCATTAGTGATTCAACACTTTCTCACTGTCATGTTTATCAAATGTTCTCTGTCAAACTTCTGAAGATAAAGAAGTACTTAAATGAGAATCTGTTGAAGAGATTCATCACTTTTAGTCAGACTCTTTATTTCTTTCTCGTTCTATTCGCTCTTAAAGCAAATGAAGATCTTCGATTCTGCATGAACTATCAAAAGCTAAATGTCATTTTCAAAAGAAATAGATATTCTTTATCGTTGATAGACGAGATCATTGATAAAATAGTGAATTGCAAGCATTTGACTAGATTGAACATCATATCAGCATTCAACAAACTTCAAATGCATATTGATAACAAGAATTACATCACTTTTATCACTGCTTTAGAAGCATATAAATACAAGATGCTATCATTCAAACTGACTAATGAATCAACCTCTTTTCAGCAATATATGCATGATGTTTTATAAAACTTTCTGAACGACTTTTGTCAAGTCTATCTAGATGACATTCTCATCTATAGCAAAATGAGAAAGAAATATAAAGATCACGTCAAACTAGTATTGAGTCAACTACGTGAAGCTGAACTGCAGATGAATATTCAAAAGTGCGAATTCAATGTAAAAGAGACTGTCTTTCTAGAAGTCATTGTATCAGAACTAAATCTTCGTATGAATCTCAGCAAAGTGACAGTCATAGTCAGCTGAATCACTTCGATCAATCTAAAAGAAATTCAGAGCTTCGTAAAATTTGTTAACTTCTATCATTATTTTATTAAGAACTTCTCAAAGCTAGTCAAATCATTCACTCAGCTGACTAGAAAGAACATGTCTTTTGTTTGAAACAAGATCTGTGTTCAAGTCTTTGACAATTTAAAGAAACAAGTCAGCTCAATCTCAGTACTTTGTCACTTTGATTTCAAATGACAAGCTATTCTGAAGATTGATGCTTCAAACTATGTAAAAGATGAAATATTATCTCAGTACAATGATGAAAGAGTTCTTCATTCAATGATCTTCTACAGCAAAAGCATGATTTTCGCTGAAATCAATTATCACATTTATGACAAGACATTACTAATCATTATTTGATGCTTCGAACACTGATGACTTGAGCTGAAATGCATTGAACTACTTATTCAGATGTTCATTGATCATCAAACTTTGAAGATCTTCATGAAAAATAAACAGTTGAGTTGATGACAAGTCAACTATCTGAACATTCTATCAAAGTTCAACTTTTAGATCATCTTTAAATCAGACAAAATGAACACTAAAGTTGATGCTCTAATCAGAATGCTTCTAGCAAACGTTTTGTTACAAAGCGTATCGACATTGAATAGAATCTAGTCAATAGGCTCTAGAAATTTCAATATGTGAACAAGAAACAGCGATGTTTCAAATCAAAATATGCTGAAACATTTCATCTATTTGAGCTTTAGCAAATCGACTACTTCGCTTCTTTGTTCGCTCTACTATAGATACAGCTTGAAACTGTCTTCTTTCTTCTGTATTCTTAGTTTCCTAGTTAGAGCTATCTCTATTAATCAAACATTCTATTCAGCTACGCACTATCTCGCTGCAGTGTGATTAAATTCTAGGCATGATCTCAACATTAAACTAAGAATTCGTTAATTCTACGATACGAGTATCAATATTCATTCAAGACACTCGATGAACAACGAAACAAGTTTAAAGAAATTTGTTTATCTGATGATCAACGACTTCGAAAGACAAAACAACATCAGAGAGTCAATAGAATCAACGGCAAGACTGTTGAATTACTAGAAAATCTATTGCTCATTCAGTAGCATCGATTCACTCGATCAATAGAATCAACGAGAACATATGATCGTTGATTGCTAGAGAATCACAAACTTCTTTCTTTCTCAAAAAAAGCTTGTGAATCAGTCGAGTCAAAATAATCTGTGTCATCAAATTCGATTCAACTCGATTCAAATTCAGGTCAATTTAGTGAGTCTGCTACAAAGACGCTGTCAATGCAATGATTTATCTACTCACATCACTTTATCTATCAGTGAATCAATCTACCTTGTGTTTCTGTGTCAACTAGTGAGTCTGCTTCAATGACATGATCAGAATCAACCTTTTCAATGAGCTAGTCGATTTTCTTCTAGTGAGTCTGCTACAAAGACGCTGTCAATGCAATGATCTATTTATTCACATCGCTCTATCTATCAGTGAATCGATCTACCTCGTGTTTCTGCGTTAAATAGTAAGTCTGCTACAATGATCGTTCTTTTTCTCTCATAGTGAGTCTGCTACAATAGGCATTTCGATGATCTGAAAAATCAATAGAAAGATTGATAGAAAGGCGAGTGTCGAGCTCTACGTCAGTGCTATGAACTACACTACAAGTCATAGAAACATGACTTTTAAAGAGAAGAAAGTAATGTTACGAAGCGTGTTGACATTGAATAGAGTCTAGTCAATAGACTCTAGAGATTTCGATATGTGAACAAGAAACAGCGATGTTTCAAATCAAAATATGCTGAAACATTTCATTTATTCAAGCTTTAGCAAATCAACTACTTCGCTTCTTTGTTCACTCTACTATAGATACAGCTTGAAACTGTCTTCTTTCTTCTGTATTCTTAGTTTCCTAGTTAGAGCTACCTCTATTGATCAAACATTCTATTTAGCTACGCACTATCTTGCTGCAGTGTGATTAGATTCTAGACACGATTTCAACACGTTTCTGAATTAGCTCAGCGTCTTGAAGATCATTTTCAGACTATTCTGACTCTTGATAGAATCAATGTTCTATTTATTGAATCGAAAGCAAATCTCTATCAACAAGTATGAATGATCAATCAAACAGATGAGTTTTGCAACGAATATAAACAAGCTATGAACGAAAAGAAGCTCAAATTTCATATCACTAAACTGAAGAACTGCGAAATTATTGATGATGTTTTATTTAGAAAAGATTTACTGTGAGTTTTTGAGAACATACATACAAAACTACTACAAGAAGTGCATGATCAATCTTTAATCTCTTATCTTAATAATAAACAAATCATTGATCTAGTTCAGCGTTTCTACTATTGATCAGATCATTGAGCTACTATTCAACAATACATTCAAAACTATCATGCTTGTCAGCGAAGCAAAGTCTTTAGAAATAGCATCAATGAACTTCATTATTCTCTTTTGATTTCACAGAAACGCTGAAAAGATATAACTATGAACTTCATCATTGAACTATCTCTGTCAGAAGACTATAACGTCATTTGTACAATCATATGTCATCTCATTAAAGAACATCACTATGTTTTCTGTCATTGAGAAGATGATAACATCTCAGTTGAAGAAACGGTTTAAATCATGCTATGAAACGTCTATCGACTGCATGATTTACTCAGTTCTATTGTTTCGAACAGAGACTCTTAATTCTTATCAACTATGTGAAAAAGTCTTTGCAAGCGACTGAGAATCACAGCTAGTTTATTCACAGTTTATCATTCTGAGATTGACGATTAATTGAAACAAGTCAATCAAGACGTTGAACGCGAACTTAGAATCTACTGCAATTACATGCAGAACGACTGAGTTAAATGAATATCTATGATGAAGTTCAGTGACAATTTCAATATCTTCTTAATCACTTCAATGATTCTCTTCTACTTCAATAAAGAATTTCACTCTTGAATGAGTTTCAATTCAGATACAACTGACTACAAAACAACTTGTGAACGACTTAAAGCTAGAAAAGCAAACAATATTGTCATTCAAATAAAAGAGCTACTGAACTTCAATCATCAACAATTGAAAAAGATGAAGCTGATCATTGAAATTCAGATCAATAAACATAGATGAAACGTCATCTACGAAGTAAATGACTGAATTTGACTATCTTTCAGAAACGTCAAGACAACGAGACTTTGCAAAGATTTGAAAGATAAACAGCTAGATTTCTATCAAATTACTGTCAAAGTGAGTATCTTTTATCATCTTTGTCTATCAGTCAGCATGAAGCATTTACATTTGATGTTCAGCTCGAAGCTACTGCAATCATATTCAGAAGACTCTTTATCAGAACAGCATTCAGAATCACTCAGATTAATCACTGTTAAAGATGATGAACATTGAGAGATAAATGATATATTGAACTTCAGATGTTATCAAGGTTGAATACAGTACAAAGTCAAATGAACAAATTTAGATAGAAATAATAAATGATACTATGTTAATAAAGAGAAATTTAATGACTTAAAGAAAGTTTTGAACGAATTTCATAAGCTATATTCAAACAAATCGCGCTAAATATCGAAATAACTATTAACAAAAGTGAGCAAATGAACTACATTCATGCAAACATGAATTTTCAAAGAAAGAAGTAATGTTACAAGTGTATCAAGACTGAACAAGGTTAAACAGCAAGCTAGTCAGGTTTGATTCAGATATGACTCAGATATGACTCAGATATGACTCAACACTCTTTTTCTTTCTCAACACTCTTTTTCTTTCTTAACACTCTTTTCTTTCATCAACATCTTGTTCATTTACATCACATTCTTCTCATGTCACAAACACATTTCTTTCAAGTTTAGCGCAGTCTCTGAACATTACATAAATAAAAGCTTTTGTATCAATCTTCTTCTGTATTCTTAATATTCAGTTATAGCTATTTCTAAAGATCAAGCACTATCAATTCTGATCTTCATTGATTGTATCATTTAAACATGATTCTGACAAATAATGATCATCATCAAGATGTCAGCAATAAAGTGAATGACTTAAGTCATTAATGTTTTAAAAACTGATCAAGCATTCAATTTTGTCAATCAAACGTTGACTTGCATGCAAATTGTTAGTAGTTTGAGAAACGCGCAGTCACACTAGAGAATATGCGCGTAAATAATACGATCAAATTTGATAGTAGCTTAGTAATATTTATTTGTATAGAAAGTTAACACTAGACTACAAAATACAGAAGTGAATTCTTTTTTATATACTTAGAAGACTAAGCTCAAGCATTATTGATGAGATCAGCAAAATTACATGCAACTCATGTAAAATTTCTTGAAGATTGTATGTAACTTGAACTTTTATTGTCAATGAAACATCAAGATTTGTATGTGACTTGAACTCTTATAGATTTAAAGTTTCTGAGAATTGACGATAGAAGTTCTCGTAGATTCAATGTCTCTGAGAATCGACAGTAGAATTTCTCGTAGACTCAGTATCTCGATTCTCATAGACTCAGATTCTCATCTGAAAACTTGATGATAGCATTGAAGAATAGTTCTCATGTTTATTCTTTATTCTTTGAAAAACTCTGATTCTCATAGATCTGAGTTCTGACAATTATTCTTTCTTTTAATAACAATGTTCTCATTGTTGAATTGCTTCATTTCTTCATGCGATGCATGACATCAAAGTTTGCTGTGCATCATTATGTTTTCAAGATTTTCTTTTGATAGCGCGAGCATTGAGTCTTCAAAGAATTGACAGTAATACTCATGTTTATTCTCTGATTCTCGTAGATTTAAATATTGATGATAGCATATTCTTTATTCTTTGATTCTCATAGATGTAGACTGAGTGTTCTTTGCGACTCACATAGAATTTCTAGATGATCAGCAATATCATTATATTTATTCTCTGAATCTTATAGATCTGAATTCTGACTATTATCTCGTTGTCTCATTATATTTCAACTGTCGCTTCATGCACAGTGTGATCACAATCTCGACGCTTTCTTTCATTAGCACATGCACGTCGACTAGACTTGAATTCTCATGATGACAATGTGATGAGAATCAAGATTTGCTCGATTTGAAGTTTTCTTCTATAAATGATGTTCAATAGTAAAAGCAAACAATGAGCAAAAGATAGTATCAGATAGTAGAAGTAAACAATGAACAAAAAAGTGATGCTTCTGTTGTTTGTTGTGACTAGCGTGATGATAATGATCATTAATGTTCATGTTTATTTATTGTGAAGTAGTGAATTTTTATCAACTCATTTCTTTTATCTTCTGCGTGATTTTCAACTTTCTTTCTTCTTCAACTTTCGTTCTTGCATTCAATCTTCACTTTGTTATTTTACTTGATTTTTTATTCATTCTGTAAAGTAGTTCTGTATGATTTCTTCAAGTATCATAATTGTAATAAGTATGAATCAGCTTCTTGATTTGATGATGATGAAGAAGTTTAAGAGAAGTGAGCAACGCAGTTTTTCATCATATCTCTCTTTTAGAACATAAAATGTGCTTGCATCATGTTTGCTTGCTTTCTTCACTATTGATTCTTCGTCTCACGTCAGCGCGCTCGCTGTGTCTGCTGCTTGCGTTCAATTCTCTCATCTTCACGTCATCTTTGATCAGAAATTTGTCTTTCTTTCTCTTTACATGAGAAATCTCACGTCATCAACTCAGCATCACAAAACAGCTTTGAATGTATACAGCAAAGAAATTGTGATACAATTCTTGAATAAATGTAAAAAATGCGTGAAAAGAAATGTAAATTATGTAAAAATAAAGTTTTCTATTGAAAAGAATTTCAAGAAATGTGCACTATGCGTTGTTATCAAGACAAATTGCAAGTATGAGTCGTAAGTACAATTTTCAGTAACTTCAAGATGTGAAAATTTAATAATTAATGATGCTTTTTAAAGCACTCAAGAATGACTCAATGCTTATTTCTGTCAGCTTTGTCTTCTCTTCATCTGACTCAAGCACTTCTCTGTCTTGCTTAAACTCTTCTTATGTTAAGATTACATCTGATCTTAAGTTCAATTTTGTCAGTTTTGCTTCTTCATCACTTTGCTTAAGCTCTTTTTCTTCTTGATCTTATACAAGTCTCTCTTCATTCTTTGTTGCATTTGATTCTGAGTCTGTAATTGAGAAGATGATGATCATTTCTTGTGATCTCTCTTTCAACTCAACTCAGAGTTAGATGTTTCTTGAATTTGAAGAGTATATTAAGAAGAAGCTGCATTTTCTCATTCTTGATATCAAGATAAACAGAAACAACATCAGCGAAATGAAGAAGAATGTTGAAGACGCGACTATCAATTGCAGAAAGATGCAAGAGCAAATGAAAGCACAAGAAACTTAAATCAATGATCTGCTGTATTAAATTGCAAGACAGAACAAGATCATTGAAGATCTGCAAAAGCAGATTGAAAACTATGATAATCTTTGACTCATTTTAATTACTGAGACTCAGAATGATTTGACTCTTCTTGCAATGCATTTGAAAGATCAGAATGTCTCTGTTGTAATCAAAACATACTTTTCTGTGATGTTGTTTTTATTCTGATTTTCTTTACTTTCTTGTATCTTTCTGCTTTTGCTCTCATCTGATTCATTTTTATTGATGACTTCTTCTTTCATTTTATTTTCAACATCAATCACGCAGTTTATCATTGAAGAGATGAAGAACATCTCGCTCTCATCTGATTCATTTTCATCAATGACTTCTTTTCTTCTTTCATCTTTGACGTCAATCACGCAATTTATCATCGAAGAGATGAAGAATACAGTGAGCTTTGATATGAATTTCTTATTTCATTCATTTTATCAATACAATAACTTGTGCACGTTTTGTGCTATCTGATTAATAGTTGCAAGAGTTTACTTTTATCAATCTTTTAATTTTCAAGAAAGTGAGAATTGAATGATACACATATCATATGAAATTCATGAGTTATTTATGTATCAATTTCTGCATCTGCTAACAACTTTTTTAAACTGTTGATTTGAGTATTAATGAGAATGATTAAGCGAGAAAGTCTTGTTTTTCTTTGCTTTTTTTCTTTCTAGTGATAGCTAAATAACTATCAATCTTTTTACTTCATTTTATGCATACTTGTGATCTTTTGTGATGATGTTAACAACTTACTTTTGAGCTTAATGAAATGTCTGCAATGAAAGAATCTCATTAAAGTCTTGCAATTATCAAGACAGTTTGATGATTTTCAGATATTTTCTGAAGCTTCAAAGTTCTTTTAGCTAAGCAGATATTGCAACTGATCATTCTGTATGCAACTATTCAGTATGTCGTTGATCTTTCAACTATTATGTATCTCTTTCTTCAGCTCAAGATCTTTCATGAGTGACTCATTCGATTTTTTCTCTTTCAAGCAGAAAGATTTCAGCAAGCTGACATTGAATATTGAATGTATGCACATCTTTGAAGACAGTTTCAGATAATAGACTTGTCTACTCAGATGCTTCAGAATTTTATACAATTCATATCTTTTGACTTTAAGTTTCTTGAAAAACTTCTTGATTCAAATGTTCTTGACATTCAATCACATCAACTGATTAACAAAATATATTTTAGCAAAGTGTTTTTTATTATGCTGAGTTGTGTAATCAATGTTTATCTTTGCAAGTCTGTAGCAAAGATTCTTGTACAGTTTTTTCATTCTTGTTACATAGTTTGTGATTGACTCTGATTTCTTTGAATGATTCTTGACACTGAACTTCATTCTTGAGTGTCTTTCTGTGATTGCAAAGAATGATGTTATTGATGTTGTAACATGAACATTGTTATTGTAGAAGAACTCAGTTATGACAAGAAGATGAATTCAATCATTTTGAACATCATTGCAGTATGCTTGAAAATAAGTCTTGAGAATTTAATTCTGTCTTTTAATTTGATCATCAATGCAAGAATGAAATGCAATGCTAAGTTTTCACTTGATCAGAAGATGATAGCACAGCGACGTTCAAAAGTGTGATGTAAATACGAAATCTCTGTCAAAGACTATATCATCAGAAGTCTTATGATATCAAACTACTTTGTCAAGAAAGAGATTAATCAGATTGAAAATAATCATTGTCTTTCAAGTAGAAATGTAGTGCGTCATCTTAAAAAGATGATTGACTACAATCATAATGCTGTCGTAGAAGACATCTGAGACGTTTGTGCTGTTAGAAAAATCAATGATGAAGTTCATGATGATGCTTTCTCATACTCTTCAAGAAATGAACAAACTATTCAGAAGTTCTCAGATTCTGTAATGTAATGTCTTATGTTGCTGACATGATTTACAAATTCTGCAATATTTCTTAATATTCTTATTTGCAAATGATCAGTTGAAGATTCATTGAACAAGCTTTAAACATCATCAAGAATTAAGATGTTCTGCAAGAAAGCTGTCATGATGTCATTTTATAATCTTTGCTCTAAATTCATTTTATGCAAAGACATAAATAAATTCTTGAAATAACATGATATTATCTATGATTTTCTTTGATCAGTTGATCATGAAGACGCTGAAGTCAATTTCAATATCATGTGTGCTTAAGTTTTTCTTTTTCATTAATTCTTATACTGTGATGATGAGATGATTCATTTTTTGCTGTTTACAGATCAATCAAGTCAGACTCTTGAAAAAGTAGCTTGCAAAGTTGATAAAGCTTGAAGTCAAAACATCATTTCATATCAATGAATTAAAGCATTTATGAATTTTCATAGACTTCAAGACTGCATCATCTGTCTCATCTGAATCATTTTGAATCGTAACAAAATGATTCTCTGATGCATTTACTTTATCTTTCATGAATAAAGCTTTCTTCATTTCTTCAGCAGAATGATGCATAGTTAAATCTCTGTTCTGATTCATAATTAAACATTCACTTTTCTCAGCAGAATGATGCATGATTGAAACTCTGCTCTGATTCATGATCAAACATTTGCTCTTCTCAATAAAATGATGCATAGTTGAATCTCTGTTCTGACTCATAATCAAACATTCACTCTTCTCAACAGAATGATGCATAGTTGAAACTCTGTTCTGATTTATGATCAAACATTCATTCTTCTTGATAGAACAATGCATAGTTGAAACTCTGTTCTGACTCATGATTAAACATTTGCTTTCATCAGCAAGATGACACATAGTTGAATTCTCACTCTGATTCATGATCAAACATTTGCTCTTTCTAGCAAAATGACATGTAATCAAAACTCTGCTTTGATTCATGATTAAACATTCATTCTCTTTAACAGAATGATACATGATCAAAACTTTGCTCTGACTCATGATTAAACATTCACTTTCATCAGCGAGATGACATATAGTTGAACTTTCACTCTGACTCATGATCAAACATTCACTTTCTTCAGCAAAAGAATTTGCTCTTCTGCGTTTTCATCTCATCTGAATGATGTTTCTCTCAGTTTCAGCAACAGTAATAAACATTGACTCAATGTTCTTGCAAGAATAAACATCTTCTTTAGTTTTAACAATAATAATAAACGTTGATTTAATGTTTTTATAAAAGCAGATGTCTTTTTTAATCTCAGCAACAGTAGTAAATCTTGACTCAATGTTTTTATGAAAGTCAATATCTCTTCAAGTCTCAGCAACAGTAATAGATCTTAACTCAATATTTTCATGAAAACAAATATTCTTCTGATGAGAAATAATGACGTTTTAAAATCATCATTGAAACTTCTCATCAACAATTAAGAGTTTCTTCAAAGTCTGAGAAACTTTTTTGATTCTTTTCATGAATGCTGATAAATTAATGATCTTTTTGAATGATTTAATAACTATTTTTTCATGATTTTTGATGCTCAAAGTCTTGAACTGTCAAGTGAAGATGACAAGCATTAATGCTGACTGATTCAAGAGATTCTTCAAGAGTTCTCTTATGTATGCTAAATCATGAATGAACTCTTTCTCATCTGCATCAATATCTTTCTCATAGTCAAGTTTTCTTAATGAATCATTGATAAAATTGCTTGCTTTCTTTTGATAGAAGATCTTAAAGTTGTACACAATAAATTTATTGATTCACTTTATTTATCTGCAAGAAAGCTTAATTGTTATCATGAAGTGTTGAAGATTTGCCTTATTGTTGATTATCTTTATTTCATGTCAAGTCTCTTTCAAATAATGTCTTTAATAATTCATGCTTTCAATGATCATCAGCATTTTCTGATCATGTGCGTCATAGTTTCATTCAATTGATTGTCACTTTCTCAATCAGATAATTACTGAGTGTCAATGTAAATTTTCAAGTATGATATTTGTTTATTAAGACATCATCACTTTCTTTGCAAATTCAAAAACATTCATCTTCAATCTTATGACTTTTGCAGAATTAAAGTGCTGAAGAACAACACTTTGAGCAAAGATGACTTTCAGCTTCTGAAAAGCATTTCAAGCATTGTCAATGAACTCAATTCACTTTATTTATTCTTTGAAAATTCATCTCTTCTTTACATTAAAAAAGAGACTCATTTTAAGATGATTAATCAAGAATGATGCTATTCTTGAATAGTTTTTTTATGAATCAATGATAAAAGTTGACAAAGTTAAGAAATGTTATCTTTTTCATTATTCTTGATTGTGATCAATCTTGAATGATTTGCACTTGATTCTTCTTCATTGAAATTTCTCTTTTTTCTACTTTATATTCTAGAAAAAATAGCTCTTTCTTGAAGAATTTGCATTTGAAGAGCTTGATGTAAAGCTTTAAAATCTGCAGTTTGTCAAGAATTTGTTGTACATAATGAACATGTTTCTTGTGAGTTTCGCTGAATATCAGAATGTCATTCAGATAAATGAGATAAATGATGTTGAGAAATTCAAACAAAGTCTGATTTATATAAATCTGAAAGAAAGTCAATGCATTGATGAGATCAAAGAGCATCATGAGATACTTGTATAAGTCAAATTTCGTATGAAATGTCATCTTTCATTCATCTTCTTCTCATATGCAAAGTTTGTTGAATGTGTTCTTGATGTCAAGCTTAATAAATCACTTGACATCTGCAAGATGATTGAAAGCTTCATTGATCAACAAAAGAAAACATATATTCTTAAAAATGATTGCGTTGAGTTCTTGATAATTAATGTATGATCGCAGCGTTTCATCTTTTTTAGATGTAAAAAGCATAAGCATCTCAGCTGAAGAGATGAAGTATTATATCATGTTTGCTTGAAACTGTTTCTTGATATACATCTTTTGTGCAATGAGTTCAACTGCAAAAAGATTGTACAAAGAATTTCAGAAAATGATACGACTTTTCTCAATGCAAATAACATGATCATAAAACTCATAAGTCAAAAGAACTTTGACTTTTTAAATGAAGAAATTTGCAAAATTCATAAATTCTTTTGAAACATTTAAGAATTAATCAACTATTATACTTTTGATTTGTATAAATTGAAAGTTTTCTTCTGTCATTGAAAGACTTAAAGAGTTGTACAAAGCATTTAGAAGTGATTGAATGTGTATTGTGATGTTCTGTTGCTTGAGATTCTGAGTCAATTGAGTGCTTGAAACTTCTTATTTCTTTTAATGATTATATTAACAAAAGAACTTAAAAGTGACTTTTCTTGCAAAACTAGATTGATGAATATTGCATGCAAAGAGACTTAATGCAAGTCTTGCTTCATTGAACATCATGTAAAATAATTCTGAAACTATTCTTTAATGAGATAATTTCTTTCTTTCATTTTGAGCACACAAGATTCTTCAGCATAAGCATTAATGAGCAAACTCATGAATGAAATTATGCTTTTCAAAGAATGAAAGATTTAACATGAGATTCTCTGAAGCATATTCAACAATGATAAAGATCTTCAAGATGCATAAATTGCTCTCATCAAAGTTCTGAATGTTCAGATCAAGCAATATTGTTTCATGTAGTTACATTAATTTATCATCAAAGAAAATTCTTATGAACTTTTAAGAGTGAATATTCTTAATTTTATTTAAACATTTCACAAGACTGTGATGAATCACATTTAATATACATTCAATGTTCATCATGATTTGAGTTTCAAGAAAATCAAGACATTCTGACTTGATCTTAACTATGAGAATGAATGATGTTGTGATTGAATTCAAGTTCTTTGACATTGTCAATGTGTTCAGTTCAACAAACAGTTGACTGATTAAATTGATTCATTGAATTTCATACTCTTCAATTGCTTTCTTCTTTTAAGCAATTAATAAATGAAAGAAATCTATTGAGCTAAGTCTTTTTTCAAGACATTGATAATGAGAATGTTGTTAGAAGCAGAAGAAGTTTTTGAGAAGAAAGTTTCTGAAAAGATGAATCATAAGTTTAAACAATTCAACTGTGTGTGATCTTTAAATTTGCATCTGACACATGCTTTCTCGCTGACTTTGCAATATTTTTTCTTTCAAGAAACTGTTTTTCTCAGTTTTGATTCTCATTACTCTTGTTGATCATCAAAGTATTCTTCTTTTTCTTAACTATCAATTCTTTGCAAAGAACTTTACAAACTTTTCTTGTGTAATTAATTCTTGAGAAGTGAATTTATTTTCAACTATCAACTTTGCTGAGCACAGTTTAAAACATGCTACATGTCGATATACTTCATCAATTCTCAACAGAACATTTTGTTTTATTAAGTAAAAGTTAGTATGATTAGCTTGATCTTGTTCAAAGAAAGTAGCTTATTCAAAAATCTGAACAATAATACTTTCTTAAACTTCATGATCTTGACATGATTTTGAAAATGTGTCTTGTTGAGTTTCAGAAAGAACAATACATATGTTTGATTGCTTCTTTTTATAATAATATTTCATAAATTATTTATTCAATTCTGAAGCAACTTTGCATTAAGCAAGCATTGCTGAAGAGTTTCAAGAAACTTTGCTCATGTGATTCTATGATCTTTCTTCTCGACAGTCTTCTTGATCTGTTAAAGATAGTGCATCGCTGTGATCTTTATATATTTTGTGACATAATTGAGCTTGTCATCATCTTTGATGTAATTCATCTTGATGAAGTTCAACTTTAGTTTTTTGAGAAACAACTTCAGATTCTCATCAATGATGAACTTGAACTTCTTTTCTTTTAAAAACTTATTCAAAGAGATGATTTTAAAGATGATCACTCTCTTCTTAAAGAAGTCATCATCAATGAAAGAATTCTTTATGACTTTAGCAATGATTCTTTTGCAAAACTTCAATTCAAAGCAATCAGATGCATGATTTTGTCATGTTAAAATGTAATCAGAGTTCAACATGCAAAATGCTCAATTCAGATTTTTTAATAAAGTGATGTTTTCAATAAACAACATTTTGCGTTGAACATACATCTTTAAATAATTCTGTTGTCTTTGCAAAATCTTTACATCATCAATAATGTTTTGAATTTCATCAAGAATGATGAATGAAAATTCATGCTTAACAACTTTCATTCTTGTTTAAAGCAATGTATGCTATCTCTCTTCTCTTTCTACATTGATGCAAGTGCTTTTAATGTTTTCATTCAATGCTGCATAATGATGAGTCTTTAATAGATTCTTCAAATTAACGCTTGCAAAATCAGAAGATGATCAAGTTGATGAAATTATGATGTCAATAATGATCACTTAACGCTGCATAAGATTCTTCATCGAATTCAATTGAAACTCTTCTTTATTGTTGCAAGAAGTTTAATCAAGCAAAATGAATGTAAGTTCTGTAAAAATGACAAGAGTAAATGAGATAATGCTTTCAAAAGACATGCGAATATTGCTTTTGAAAAATGAAATCACGACATCAAGAAGAGTTGTATCTTGATCATGATGCTTGAAGAATACATTTATGATGTCAATGATAATGATTGCTTAAATCAAAGATGCAGAAACTTCAAGAATAAAAAGAAATTAAGATTTATTATGAAGATTGAGTGTCATATTCGAAGAATTGCTGTTGAAGTCAACGTTTTTTTTTGATCATACAAACTATTGTTTCTGCAATAAAGTAGAGTGTTAAAATTGTGAGTAGCTCAAGAAACATGCAGTCACACTAGAGAATATGCGCATAGATAATATGATCAAATTTGATAGTAGCTTAGTAATATCTATTTATATAGAAAGTTAACACTAGACTATGAAATATAGAAGTGAATTTTTCTTTATATATTCAAAAGATTAAGCTCAAGCATCGTTGATGAAATCAGCGAAATTATATGCAATTCATGCGAAGTCTCTTGAAGATTGTATGTGACTTGAACTTTTATCGTCGATGAAACATCAAGATTTGTATGTAACTTAAACTCTTGTAGACTCAGAGTCTCTGAGAATCAACGATAGAGATTCTCGTAGACTCAGTGTCTCTGAGAATCAACAGTAGAATTTCTCATAGATTCAGTGTCTCGATTTTCATAGACTCAGATTTTCATTTGAGAACTTAATGATAATGTTGAAAAATAATTCTTATGTTTATTCTTTATTCTTTGAAGAACTCTGACTCTCATAGATTTGAGTTCTGACACAAATATTGATGAATTCATTCAAATGCATAGTTCATTCATTGATCATAACTTATTGAAGATCTGAACTAATCTTATGCTGAAAATCATTTAGTAAAATTTTATTATTGTACTTTAGTTTTGCACTAAGTTTCTGAAATTTCATTCAAAATTCATGAAAGAAGATCTTGTTTTAATACAGCTTCAAGAATTGTCGTTGAGTCATATGATGTTAATTGAAATCGTCATACATCTTATTTATGATCGACAATATTTCTTCTGCTTCAAGAAATGAGTTTGTGATCATGTTTCTCATTTTGAGTGCTATGTGTTTAATCATCGTTTCACTGACTCAACTTTTCACATATGCAATCTTCATTTCTTTGATAGAAAAATGATTCTTGTTCATCTTCAGCTTGTTTTGCATTCAAAATAATCAATTATTCATATTCTGTCTTGAATCTTCAAACAAAGATAAGTCAAATAGCTTGATTGATTTTGAGAATTGATCTTTTGAAATCAAAGTGCTTAGTTGACTTGATGTCGCTTTTAAATGATGTATAATCACATTCTTTTTCTTTATCTCTTTTTATATACGCATTTGAACAGCATTCAACGTTGTCTGTGTAACTTTCAACTTGATGTTGATAACTTTCAATTCAATGTTGCTCTTGTTGATATCATTCAACATTTGAATCATGTTATTATGAATCTTGATTTCAATGTCATGCTGTTGACATATGTACTTGATAAAGATAACGAGATCATCTGCTTCATAAGTGCTTATTCAAGCATTCAGTTTAGTGCTGATGCTGATCTTGATCATTTCATAATTAAAAAGCAACGCGTTCATGTTCTTTTCTTCTGTATTCAATGATGCATTCATGTCTTCTTCTTCTGATGCTGTTGTTGTGAGACTGCTTGCATCATTCTTACAAGATAGTTAGTAAGAAGAAAGAGATCGAGATCTGAATCAATGATAGAAGAGTCGAGAAGCGTTTCTTGAGTGTACATATAAATGTCATTGCGACTTGTAAATAGAGATAAACATATACACGTTTTACAGTATCTTTCTACTAGCACAATCATTGCACATGTTCATTGTTTACTTTCTTTGTTGCTTTGATATGACTTTTTATATTGCATCTGTATTCTATTTCTTGACATTGAAACTTAACGTGAAGATATTATTTTTATGATATCTTAAGTAGAACAGTTGACTGAACAGCAGAGAGTAACACGACATCTCTACAGTGATCAGAAGATTTATAAAAGATTTGAAGTGAAAATCAATTTGACTCTGAAATACGGGAAATTAATATAACGACTTTATTTCGCTTAGAAATATTGACGAAAGCTATTCAAGTTACAGAGTTCTTACAGTTGAAACTAGAAGAGATGCATATCTTCAGCTGATGAAAACTGTTTCTCTTTGAGCGAAGATGCAACAGCAAAGAAGAGAGAAACTGACTTTCGCGAATGACTGATACTCAGAAGAAACGCTCTGATCAGAAGAAGAATTCGTCTGATCTCAAGACTTGCAAGAAACAGACAGTGAAAGTGAGAATCAAAAAATGAATTCGAAGCAATGTAAACAGAAGTACAAGAAATGACGTCAGTTTCAGCAGTGAATCATGTTTCAGCAGAAGCATAAGATTAAGCGTTATTCGTCAAACAAAAGTAGAAAAAAGAAAAGCATTTTGATCAGTTGTAACAACTGCAAAAGAAAGAAAGAAAAACTTTGACGAGTCAAGAAGCAAAAACAAAATAATGAGATCTTTTTGACTGCTTTGTTATTTTTGCTATTCTGTATTTCATTCTCACAACTTTCAATATCAATTCACAGCAACAAAATGACAAGTTCATTGAAAACATTTGTTGTAGACATGAGTGCTACGCTCATCAGCTCTCGAGTCAGCTCAGAAATAAACATGATCACAATGTTGTTTCTGAAATATCTGACATTTATGTCATCACTTAAAACTTTGAGAGTCTCGTATTTTGAAGAAAAGAACATGATTGATTTTCTAGAAAGATATGAAGACTTCTGTGATGATTATGAACTGAATCAGATTGATTGATTTCGCAACCGGTCAAGATATTGCAACAAGATCATTAATGATAGCATCAAGACTATGATCAAATATATCAACTTCAACTGACAAGAACTGAAGAAGATAATGAAGAAGAAGTACGAGAAAGATGATACTAATCAACAGCTGAATTCTTGAATTTTTCTGAAAATCTTCAAGAATAAGTCTTGTATCATGAAGAATGATCTGAAGCTGTACAGTCGACAATACAAAAGCATATCACATTCATTGATAAAACGCAAGCAAATGAATGAGTATATCAGATGCTGCTGATTTGTCAAGAGTCTTTTATCTATACTAAGCGAAAAGATCATACAAAAGTGTGCACTCAATTCTGAAGATTTCAGTTTCATGAACTTCAAGAAAGCTAGTGATGCAATAGTGATTTACTGCGACTCTGTCAAAGCATTGTTGAAATTCTCGATCATGATCAAGAATTTCAATGATCTCAGCAAGCTCGTGAACGAATATCAGATCAAGCAATCAACAATGTCAGACAAGTTCTTTGATTCTTTGATAGTAGTACAGCTCAACAATACAACAATGAATGATATAATAAATAAGTTTGAAACAATGATGCTTTCTTTGCAGACAGCAACGAAGAAGATTGAATCTTTCATGCAAAACATGACAGCATCTGTCTTGATGCTCAACGTTTATATCTCATGTGAACTCATCACGTCTGCTCATTCAGCAATGTTGATGTCATCATCATTTTCGCTTTTGAAAAGTGAATGAGCATCTTCAATGTCTAGAATGAAAGAATGCTTCTTCTGTAAGAAAATAAAATGTCAGAAGATCAGATGTTATCAACTGAATATTTATAAAATAGAAGAGAAAATACATGTGAATGAAACAAACAGACTCTGAATGAAACTCACTGAAAGAAGTGACAGATTGACATCTTTTGCATTGAGTCATTCTCAGAAAGAGCTGATTGACAATGCTTTGAAGAAACAGAGTCAACAAATGAGAGCAAAACATATCAATGTCATCAGACTGACAAGTGTAAGAGCAATGATCACGAAGAAAGCAGAAAACACAGACGAGAAACAGAAATGAAATGAAGAAGTAATGATTGTCACAGCTCAACACAACTATAAGTCAGATGAAAATGCAACGAAGATAGCAACACAACAGAAGATGAGTTTGAATTGAACTTGAAGAAAAAAAGTAAGAGAAGAAGAACATCTGTCAAGCATGAAGAATTTGCGCTCTGAAGAATATCTGTTGATTTCGAAAACGTTCTTGAAGAAGTGAACAAGTGAGAATGTAATCATGCAGAATGCAGCTGTCTTCGAGAAAACGATAAAAACAATGAAGAAATCAATGAAAAAGAATTCAGATGACAGCAAGATAAAGTCAGACAATTGAGATAAAAGAACGCAAAACATAGTAGAGAAATGCATAGATACAGAAGACGTGATGCATATTATAGTGAATCAGAAGATGCAAGACGTGAGCATTGAATAGATGCTTACACATTCGTCTATTCTTCTTTGAACTCTTTACGCTTAAGTAAAACAACATAAGAAAAAGAAAATGAAAAAGACTGACAACGTGCAAGTAACAGCAGTAAAATTTGAAGATTCTTCACTTGAAAAGTCGAATGCAATTCTGTATGCAGTGACATGTTCAAGAACATGAGTGCTGATGAGCGATGAGATTTACGTTAAAACACTGCTTGATAATAATGCTGAAATCAACGTTATGTCTGAAACTCTTGTTGCAAGAACTCAGTTGTTTATGCAATGAAATATTCATCTAGATATGATAAAAGTCAGTGAAGCAAAGACTAACATTATTGAATGCTGCAACGACGTGAAGATTGATATTGACGAAGCAAAATCAGTGATTTCAATATTTGTGATTGAAAGCAATGAGTACACTCTGATACTGAGCAGATCATATGAGTGAAAGACGCGTTTATGCATTAACAATACTTCAAAAGAAACTTGTGAGATGACAGTCATTGATGATGATGAAAGAATGATGTTCTTTAAATTGATTTTAGCACACAATTCTGTCAATTGAGATGTGTTGAAAATATTTCTCGAAAAAGCGAAAAACTCTTTAAATGAGTAAATAAATGCTTTGTTGAAAGTGTATCTGCAATGAGAAGTGTAAGTTCGAAGACTGTTGATTTAACGCGCTTGAAAAGCTCTGAGATGTTCATCGAAATTGAAGAAGAAAAGAAAAAGAAAGATCAAAGCTTTGTTCAATGATTTTGCTTGAACAATAGCATGCAACATGCACAGATGTTATGATGTCGTTTAAACAGACTTGCGATGCAAATGACATGAAGATTTGACCTGAGTTCAATTTATCAGCATGAGAAGATAAATCATGTCAAAGTAGCGACAGCATACAAGAGAAAAGCTCAGAAGATTCAATCTGTAAATTCATTAAAGTTAAACAACTCAATATCAGAAGATTTGACAAACTGAAAACAAATCTTACTGACTCAGATCAAATTGAATATGACAGAGATGAAGTCAGAGAAGTACAGTCATTGACTGTTTCTCAAATTCTTCAAAATTGTTTAAGAATTCAGATTGATTTCAAAGCAAGCAAAGAGAATGACATGCAACGATGCTTTAACTCTGCAAGAGAAGAATTTACTACTGAAGATGTTGTTTAACACAGAAGTGACAATGATCTAAAACTTCTCAGAAATGAGAAAGATAAAAGACATAGTCTCATTCTTGCAGCAAATTCGAATGATATTGCATGATGCATGACAGATACTCAATTTCTCAGTCTTTAAGATACTTCATCAGATCATCATAGACATGCTCAAGAATTGAATAAAGCATGACATACTGAAATCTTGTCATGACTCGTATCAAAATCTTTGATTTCTGATCAAGAAAAAGTTCAATCAGTATCACATGATCAATGCAGCAATGAATATGAACAAGATTATTATCAGAGATGTCAATTTGCTCTCAGATGTGAATGAATTCTTTGAAGAATTCATTAATATGATTATGATCTTTCTGATAGATCTGTTTTCTGAGTATGATCAGATTACGCTGACAAAAATATATTGAGATCTCACAGCGTTCATGACATGTCTGAGATTATTGCAACAGACAACGTTATCACAAGATGTCATCAACTTCGTTGCTCAGTTTATCAAAGTCATAATCAAGATATTGAAGAATCTTCTTGAAATATGCAGATCTTTTCTCAACGATATTGAAGTAAAGAAATTGAAGACAATTTATAATAATGCAAAGATCATTTCAGAAGTACATCAGTTTATGCTGAAGCATATTAAGAATCTTGACTTCGTACTCTTGAACTTTGAGCTCATCGATTGCATCATATCTGATGAAAAGTCGCAATTCTGCATGTTGAACATAAAGATTATGAGATTTGTTTGTAACTTTCATGATTGCAGATCAGAAGATTTCAAAATTATCAAGATTTTAAAATGATGTTTCTGTCATGATGTCACATCTGTTTGAGTATTCATTGAAGTATGCATGTATTATCGAGTATGAATAGAGAATTTCGTCTTGATCGCAGTGTCAATATTTCAGCTCTTCAAAAAGAAGATCAAATTCATGTGAGAAAAAGAATAAAAGAAAGTCATGAACAAGCTGAAGCTGACACTGATCACTGCATTAATCATGAGAAGTCTGAACTACTCTGAGCAGACAGAAGAAATTGTTCTTGTCGTGAACATAAGTTTTCAAGAATGAAGAGCGATGTTACAGCAGACAGCATTGAATTTTAAGAATCAACACTTCATATGATATGAAAGTGAACTATGAAACGAGTAAGAGACAAGATATGATGCTGAGAAGTGAGAATGTAGAGATCTGATGAAGACATTGAAGAAGATTCATTACTGACTATATGACATGAAGTTTGTTATTGAAATAAACGTCAACATTCTGATGATGCAACTGAATTGATTTGCGTCAGACTTATCAGAAGCATTGATGACATGATGACTTGCTTGAATTCGCTTGTTTGATTTTGATGTTCATCATGTTCTCAATCACAAGCATAGCGCACTCGATGAACTCTCACGCAGACTCAGAGAATCTTTAGACGATGAAGATGAGACTCATGAGAAAGATATAAATGACTTCATTGATGCTCAGTTAAATTTCATTCATCTTTGCTCAGTCAGTATAGTTGTTGAAGAAGACATGTCAATATTGAAAGATTCATATTCAGAACATTTCAAGAAAATAGCTTATTATCTAATCTTTTTATCGCGCTTGTTCAAAATGTCAACAAAATAATTTTGAAAGTTCAAACATGAAGCATTGAAATTTATGATTCAAGATAAACATTTGTTTAAAAGATTCAACAAGACTGCTTCTGTGCAAAAAGTGATGAATCTTCAAGAAGAATGCAGTAATATTCTGCAGAAACTGCATGATGAAAGTGATCATCATGAAAGAGAGAGAATATATCAAAAGATGATCAACAGATATTAATGAAAGAAGATATGAAAGAATACATGCATGTATGTAAAATTCTATGAAGAATTTCAGTTGCAAGCATCAAGATGAAAGAAGAAGACTCTGCATTTTATCTGAATCTTAGAAGTCTGAAAGAAGATTGAAATAAATGTCATTTACATGTCTTCAAACGAAGAGAAATGCTATATTGTCTTGACAAGAGATGACTTTTCAAGATGAGTAAAAGAAAGAGCTCTGAAAGCAGCAACTTCAAAAGCGATAGCAAAATTTCTGTGAGAAGATGTGATTTGCAAACATGACTGTTCAAGAAGATTTGTCATGAATGAAGAATCAAAGAACAAAGAAATTGTAGAAATGCTGATCGAGAAATATAAGATAAAGCGAGTGATGATGTTAACTTATCATTCACAAATGAATGATCTTGTGAAGAGAAATCATACAGCTGTTGTGAATGTCTTGATCAAGATAACAGTTGATAAAAGCATGAGATGAATCAGAAGCTTTGTCAGTGTGCTATGAGCAGACAGAATCATCATGAGAACTTTCACTGAAATGACTTCATATCATGTCTTGTATGATTACAATGCTGTTCTTTTTATAGAACTTGATGTTTCAATCTGACAGATTCTTTCATAAGACAATGTTTGCACGATTGATGAGCTATTGACTCTTCATGCTCAACAACTTGAATGCAGAGATGAGAATTTGAAGAAGATCGTGCTGCATTTGAGAAGAATGAGAGAGATCGACAAAGATGTATGAAATGATCACAGATGCATTCATACTAGTTCAATTCTAAAGAATGATCTTGTACTGCTGCATGACATTAAATTAAACAACATGCATACGCTGAAATTGACATGAAGATGACTGAAATCTTTTCAAGTAGTGAAAATGAACATTGAAAAAGAATAATATAAAATTGCAGAGTTTGACGAAGCGATCTTGAAAGAAATGATTGCAGAAAATAGATTGAAGAAGCATGTGAATCAAGCATTGAAAAGTGAGATCAGTAATGAACAGAAGAATAAAGATCAGAATTTATTGATGACAACACTCATTGAGAAAATCATGTCAGAAATTACGATCAATGTTTTGATCAGAAATTCAAATGCGTCGCTGAATTTTATTCATTATTAACTGAGAGTCTCTGTGAACTTGAAAAGAGCATCTGTTGCTGAGACTTCTGTTGAATTAAGATAAGATTGTTCACATTCAAGAGTGCAGCTTTAATAGCACTGTCTTGTACAACGTCACTTGTATTAACTCTTCTTCTGTCAAGTCGTCAAGAAGCAAAGTTGATGCAAGAAGATCATGAGTTGTTAAGAATATCATAAAGTTGCTTTGAGTTACTTAAGCATATGAAAAGAAGAATGAGAATGAAGATGCAAACATCTGCAATGTCAGTACTGAATTACTTCAGTACTGAAGATTGAAAGTTTCAAAATGCTTTAGTCTCAAATGAACAAAGCGAAACTTTAATCAATTTGCAGAGTACACGCTAAAGTTCACTGCATAATGATTAGAGCTAAAGCTTAAAGCAAGAATCAAAATCGATTGATGATTGTATATCAAAGAATATATTAAGATCGAAGATTGAAAATATATCAAGATCGACTTAAACGACACACGACAAGACATTTAACTCATGTGACGTGCAGCAGATAGTGTAGAGAAATAATCAATCAGTCAGCTGAGAAAATTGTTACTAATATCGAGTCATCAACATTTCTCTCAGCTATGACAAGCATAAGTTGCAGAAGAATTATTTGCAAAACTGCAAGCAATTTCTACTAGCGCTGAACTCTAAAAGACTCAGTACGTATTTTCTATCTTTTAACATAGTTATCATCTCTGTTATTTGAACTCGTACTAGAACGTTTAAAAATCTCACGTATTCATCATCTCTGTTATTTGAACTCACACTAAAACGACTAAACATCTCATGTAATTCTTCACTCAACATTTGTTTTCTCAGACATTAAAAGCTCACATCAAAGCTTTGTCAACGAAAGCTTTTACACATTTTCTCAGAAGAATCTCATTTAAATTCTTTAACTATCTTTACTTTCATTATTTCAATGACACTCACTAGAACAAGCTCTGTGATAACGCTGCATCATCTGAAACACTTCATAAATGATCAAAAAGAACTAGTCAATTACTTAAACTCTTTGCGCACAGAACAAGAATGACAGACAGCAATTCATCAATTTCGAAATCAAATTATGCAATTACATATGAATGTAAAGAATCTGATGTACAGCTTCGTAAAATTTCTTGACAACAACTCACTTTATTCAAGAATAACTAGCGAGAAAGAAGAATGAAAGACGATAAATATTGAGCATGAGAGAATTGAAAAAGAGAGAAGAGATATAGCTGAGACAAAGAGAATCATGATGAACAGATGAAACTTAAAGCAACTGAATCTTTGAATCTCAAAGAAAAATTCTTCATTGTATTCAGTAAAAAGAGAAGCAATGAATAAAATGCATGTGATCATTGCAAGAATTCAGAATGAGCATCTGATCAAAGTAATGATGAAGCAGATAGTATATCATAAAGTGATGCAGACAACTGTCAGCAGAGATCAAGTTTTGATCTCTTCATTCTCACAATTTACAGACTTCAACAAATTAATCGCGAATCAGATTGAAGTTATGTTAATGAACAAGAAGCTAAATCACATAAACTGAAGATGAGTAAAGTCTGACGTGCTATGTAAGTGTATCAGCGACATGATCTTGAAAACAGATTATGTCGAGACTGTTTTTAACTCATCAGCAGTTTTGCAATTCAATTTCAAAAGAAGATCAAGATCATCAATACTGTCATTGCAATCAAGACACTTGTCAGTAGTGTTGAAGAATGAAGATTCACACTTCATGTTAACTGCAAGCGATGTAATAATGATCTCAGATCTTAATTTATTGATGTCAGCGATGCAAAGTCTGATGATAAGATCTCATTAATCATCAAGAGTTATCACATCAATCTCTTTTAACATGATTGCTTCGTTCACGTCATTAAATTCTTCAAGAACATCACACGTACATCTTTTTGTATCTTCTCATTCTCTTATCTTGATTGCTTCGACGTTCTCAAAGCTAGCAGAATATGACGAGCAAAGACTTACTTTCTCGCTAGATGTAATCATGAATAACGAAAAGATTCTTCTACAGTACAGCTTAAAAACAGAAATGAGTGATACTGCAAGTGTCTGCAAGAAAGCTATTATTGTGACAGCAATAGAAAGTGTATGATCAAAAGTTCAACGATCACATTATCAAATCATCGAAAATATCTGAAAGATGAAAGAGAGTAAAGCATGCTTTTGCATACAAGTGTCTCATACATGAAAGCAGAGACTTGATTATCTTGATTTAATATTTTCAATCATGACAATGAAGTTGCTGAAAGAATATTGCTTCAAAACTAAGAATGAAGAAACGTTTGTATATTATTCACATCTTCAGAGACTGAGAAATAAACTTAAACTACTGACGAATGAGCTGTCATTTGAAATACTTATTGACTGTATAAATATTATATACGACTATAGATTTCGACTAGATTTCGTGAAAATTGATGTCACTTTCACAGACTGATTTCGTTGAGACAGTCGTTTCTTTCACTTCACTGACTCACTACAACTATTTCAACTATGATTGCATATGTTACAGAACTACAAGATTGATACATTTCTGATTCATAACATGTTCATAAAGAAGATCAAGTATCAGAAGTGAAAGAAAATTGATGCAATAGTATTATCAAATGTGTTTGATTGAATATTGAATGACAATACATGAGTCTTGATAAGAGAGAAACTAAATATGTACTTATAATATCAGAGAAATGACTTAGATCTTACAAATCACGACTGATTGAGAACGACTATGTACATCACGTTGCAACAACTAGTACGTCAGAATATAATGTACTATCTCATTACTGTGACTCTTTGATTGAATCACAAAATCAATCTTCTGACTTTCTTATATTTTATGAAGATCACTTTCAAGAATGATTCAGAACTCATAAGACATGTGAATCTGAATGTCAATGATTTAATGAGTGATAGAGAACAAAGTTGAATTCAGAGCACAGCAATGTTTGCAGATGAGTTGATTAACAAAGATGATGAATTTATTCTTGATCTACATCTTCGCATGAAAAAATGATGAAAAGAAGCGATTAAGCGAAATCTAGCAACGAATGAATATACTCACTGTGTAGTACTTAAGATGTTCAATGAGAATGATTCGTGAAGATCAGATCTGAAATGAGTGAATCAGTCTTGCTTTGCAGACAGTGTTCATTTCTGAATGTCACATTTATCACACAGTAATAAAGATAAATCTGATGAACAACGCATTGCAATGCTTATTTATCACACAGCAATCTTCAAAGATGAAGTCAACATGAAAATTGTGAAATATGAAACTAAGAATGAAGTGATCGTTGCACTACAAGATCAAAGACTCATTGATGCAATCTCTTCTGAACTAGAAAACAATAAACAAGAGAAAGTATTGTTTCATCATTTTGTCATCATGAAAATTCGAGAAGTATGTTTAACTTCGAACGCGCTGATAAATCTTTAAAGCTGAAATTTGATGAAAATGTTGAAAGAGAGAAGTCTTTTGTTTGATCAGAATCTGAAGCAAGTAAAAGAGTTTGTTGAATTTCATTGAAAATCTGCATTGAATCAGATGAGAAAAGCTCATGAAAGAATGAAAGAGACAGAGATTACAGTCTATGAGTTTAAATTTTATTTCTACTGCGTCAAGAATGATATTAAGTCGATGAAAAATGATGAATGAAAGCATTCAAGAGTAATTGCTTGAACGTTGATGATAGATTGTATTCTTTCTGTTTTCTCAAGCGTTGATGAATAAATTGTTTTCTTGCTGTTTTCTTTCTGTTTTCTTCTTGATTCTTTCTGTAATGATTAAGAAACGATCACTAATTAGATGAGAAATGAATGTTGTAAGACTGCTCACATTATTCTCATGAGATAGTTAGTAAGAGAAAAGAGATCGAGATCTGAGTCAATGATAAAAGAGTCGAGAAGCGTTTCTTGAGTGTACATATAGATGTCATTGCAACTTGTAGATAGAGACAAACATATACACGTTTTACAGTATCTTTCTACTAGCATGATCATTGCATGTGTTCATTATTTACTTTCTCTGTTGCTTTGATACGACTTTTTATATTGCATCTGTACTTTATCTCTCGACACTGTTTGATTCTGTGATAGAAGTGATTCTCTTTTAGCATTTTGAAGTTTGTAGTGAGCAATGCTCATTGATTCTGATTCTGTGCTTCTAATCATTGTGTGAGTAGAAAATTGCTGATTGAGATTCAACTGAAATTTCTGATTTCAGTTTTAAAACAACACATTCATGTTCTTCTGTTCTTCTGTTTTGATGATGAGCTCAGTAAAGAGTTAATCTAAAGCAACATGTTCATGTTTTTCTGTTCTGTTCTAGAAATTTCTTGATTTTTAACAAGTTGTTATGAGTCTGCATAAAGCGAATCATATGAGTGTATTCTAACTAGAAGTTCAAAGCTGAAGTAGAAAGAAGATGCAACACGACGTGAGTTTTATTCACAAAGACACGCTAGATCGCTAGCGTGTCAACAACAGCTTTACTCACAGCTCTATACTAGTCTATGTTAGACTAATCAGACTAATCAAAGATAACAGAGATGCATGCTTGCAACATTACTTTCTCTCTTCATTTAGTAATGTTCTCATTGCTGCAGTTCAATTAATCAATTCTTGTTGAGTTGATTTCTAACTTGACTTGTTCAAATACTTTTGATGAAAGTTATGTACAATCTTCAAGCAGTCTTCAAACTCATTTTCATCAACATTGTATTAATGTAAATCGACGTCATAATCTTTTCAATTGACACAATATTGCAGTCATCTTCTGTAATGTCTGAAGTTCAGTATGTTTTTCACTTTTCATTCATCTTCATCATTTATCACTATAAAATCAAACAACTCATTTCATTGTTCTTTCAAAGAATCTTTTGAATTCAATCATAGTAGATTCAAGATGAACTCTGAATGAATTTTCATTGTCAATGATAGTTTCAATTGATATGCATGTTTGATCTCAGTTAAAATCTTGAAAGATTCTAGCATTTTATCGTTTAGCTTCTTTGATGATCTTGCGATCATAATGTTTCTAGAATTCAGAAACATCATGTCATTTATCTTGTAGATCATTTTCTTTCGATGCTTGTTAATCTGTTTCTTCATTGTGACTTTAACTCTTGCTAATGTTTGCTTGATCAACACTAATGATCATTTCATGTGTTTGAATATATTCTCTGCTTTGCTCGCTTGAATTCTAGCTCAAGTAATCTCATATTCAGTTGAATTCAAATCAAAGCTCATATGAGAATGAAAGCTCTTATTCAGAAAGAATGCTGATTGTTTAATTGATGACGAAATAGCATTGTTATTGACGAATTCAGTCATAAATAGTCAGATGAATCAGTCATCTTGCATGTATGAACAGTAGCTTCGTAGATATCGTTCTACATTCTGATTCGCTTTTTTCGTTTAATTATTGATCTGTAAGTGATAGTTGATGAATAGTTTCATCTTAATGTTGAGTCTCAGACATAAAGACTTTCAGACAATCAATATGAATTACAACTCTCTATTGAATACTATTGATCTTGATAGTTCATGAATTCTGAAGACTCATATCAGCAGCAGCTTAACTGTTTATTCAGCGAAAGTTTCTTCGTCATCTGATCAACAAAGTATATAGTGACGTTCTTTAGACAATCAATCTATCACTGTCAGAATCGCGTTGCTTTCATTACTTTTCAATAAATTGATAATTAAATTCAATGATATATCTTGTCATCATTGTTTAAATATAAACAATGACTTCAGTAGTTCATTAATTCAATCTCTTGATGCTTTTGATCTACGACAAACGTAACAGTTTTGAATGTAACGTTTGATTGTCGTTCTCATTTTCAATCAGCAATATGATCATCTTAACAAGTTTAACGTTTGATTCATGTCAGAGTGATCACTGATCAAAAGATCATATGCTTTTCTTATCAATTGAATGATCATTAACTGAGAAACTCACAGTCTATCATTCTTTCAAAGTATTTCGTTCAGTACTTTGCAATTGTCTAGACTCATATCTTGACAAGTTTTTCTGTTCTGTTCTATGACTGTTTGAATATCAATACATTGTTGATTCGTTTAATTTTCAACTATAATCTGATTCTGAATAAAAATCATCTTTTTGATCGAATTTTGATTAGCTTTTGATTTAAGTTTCAAATCTGAGTCAGATCTGAGCAAAATCTGAGTCAGATCTTGATCAGCTTTCTGATCATTTTCTTGATCAGCTTTTATTGACTGCAGTTCAAATTTGTCTTCAAGCAATAGCATCTGATGCTGATATAGCTTTTGATTATCATTTGCTTCAACTGACTTGACGTCTGACATTCTGATCAGCGCATCTGCTTTCAGATTTTGCTTTTCTGACTGATATATGATCTTGAAGTTATATTTGAATAACTTCTCAGCTCATCTAGTCTGTCGTCTGATCAGTTTCTTGATGATCATGAAGTACTTCAAATTCAGATGATTGATGAAGATCTTAATTGAAATATTAGTACATTTCAATTTGAGATGTCAATGCTTCAAGCATCAAATAATATAGTCAAAAGCTCTTTGTCGTAGATCTCGTAGTTGCATTCTGCAGAAATCGAGTTCTTGCTATAAAAGATCATTGAATGTAGAATTTCTTCATCATCATATTGAGACAATACTTCGTCGTTGACATAGTTCAAGAAGTTCATTTTCAGATTAGCTTCTCTGATCAAATCAAAATGCTTCAGAATGAAAACTGTTGTCATCTGTTGCTTCAGTTTCTCAAAGATTGTCTGACAGATCTCTGTTCATTCAAATGAATGATTTTTTTGAGTCAGCTTTATCATAAATTGAGCGATCTTCAAGAAGTTCTTTATGAATCGTTGATAGAAATTGCAGAAGTCAATGAAGATCTGTACATGAATCAACGATTGAAGCACTTTTCAGCTACAAATCACATCTACTTTTCAAGAATTCATTCGTAGATCATTGATGAATATCAATAGTTCTAGAAATGAAATCTTCTGAATCTTGAACTTGCACTTGTCAATGTTTATCTGCAGATCAACTTCATGAAGCTTGTTTAGCATCTCTTTCACATGAGTTTTATGTTTCTTCAAGATTTTACTGTAGATGAGAATGTCATTCAGATAAATCTGACAGAATTTATGCAGACAGTTGAACAACATGTTGTTGATATAGTGCTGAAAGAATGTTGATTCATTGATTAATTCAAAGAGCATTACTCTATATTTGTAAACATCGAAGAAAGTGATGAATGAGATTAAATTCTCACTTTCAGTGCTCATGCAAAGCTTATTGAACGTGATGATAATGTCAAGTCAAGTCAGATATTTACTGTCTTGAATTTGAATGAGTACTTCGTTTATCAAGAATATTGAATAACGATGTCTTTTGATCAGAGCATTCAATTTTCAATAATTCACGTAAAAGCGAAGACTATCATCTTTCTTTTTGATGAATAGTATTGACGAAGCGAATGAAGCTTTGCTGAGTGTAATAAACTTCTTCTTTAAGTTCTTTTCTAGATACTTCTTGATCTTTTGCAACTTGTGACTCAACATGAGATACAATCAACTTCTACAAGATTGACTTTCATCTTCTAATTCAATCTTATGATCATATGATTGATGCAAGAACAACTGAGTTGTCTTTTCTCTGTCAAAAATGTTCAGAAAGTCATGATAAACTATTAAAAGCTTCTTCTTCAGTTTCTTTAATGACATGACAGAGATCATTTCATTCAGTTTCGCTGAATCTTTGATCGAGCTAAGCATCTTGTTGATTTTACTAATGATCAATGTAAAGATCTTGACATTCTTCTTCTTGACTAAAGTTTGATAAGCAACGACTTCAATCATGACAATATTGATGAGCTCTTTCTTCTTTGATGACTGAATGAGTTCATGTTGATTGAGATTAACTTATGTGCTTTGCTTTCATATGAAAGCTGATTCAATGAATCAATTCACTGATTTTGAATTTGTAGTTTGCTTTAAGATAATTGTTGACATAGACTTCAAGTTCTTTCGTTTTATTTTGCAAATCTCGCTTGATTCAAGTTGATGAAATGCTGATTGACTGCTTGCTTTCAAAATGATAAGTTTCAAGATTTAAATATTTGATGAAGATATTAATCAATTGTTTGCAGAATCTATCAAAATTTGATTTCTTTTCAATCAAAGATTGTTAATGATTTTCTTGTGCTGATCTAGATGAGTTATTAACAAAAACATCATTTTATTCTTATGTTCTTGTATAGTGACTGAGATATACAGAGCATGTGTAATAAATCTTCAATCGAGAGTTTCATCATATGAATGAATCAACTTTGATTTGAACAGTGAAATTGACTGAATATCAAAGCATTTACATAGTTCTGAAATCAATGAATCATTTATGAACATCATGTCAGTGACTTCAATGTTTATCAGAGCGAAGAATTGAAATATCTTTTCTAGACTATTCAAGATGACGTTCACAATAAACAACTTGAAATCAAACGAGTCATTGAGCATATTGATGAAGCAAGATATGAGCATGTCGCTTTCAATCACTACTTTGATGAAGACAAATCGTTTTTTGAATTCGCTGCAATTTCATGTATCTGAGTTGACTTAAAACAGTCGTATGCTTTATGTTTTGACTTCTTGCATTTAAAGCAGAGTTCTTTTTTAAACAACTTCTTTTTAGCAAAGTCAACGTTCAATATTCTGAGTTTCTTTCATGCAGAGAATGAGACTGAAGTCGTGATCGTGATCATCATCAAGATGTCAGCAATAAAGCGAGCGACTTGAGTCATCAATGTCTTGAGAGCTGATCGAGCATTCAGTTTCGTCAATTGAACGTCAGCTCGCATGCAGATGTCGACAAATTCATTCAAATCAATGATTCATTCATTGAGCGTTACTCATTAAAGATCTGAACTGATCTTATGCTGCAGATCATTTAGTAAAGTCTCATTATTGTACTTTAATTCTGCATTGAATCGTTGAAATTTCATTTAAAAGTCATGAAAGAAGATCTTATTTTGATACAGCTTTAAGAATTGTCGTTGAGTTGTATGACGTTGATTGAAATTGTTGTACATCTTGTTTATGATCAACAACATCTCTTCTGCTTCTAGAAATGAGTTCATGATTGCATTTCTCATTCGAAATGCTATGTGTTTGATCATTGTTTCATTGACTCAACTTTTCACATATGCAATCTTCAATTCTTCGATAGAAAAATGATTCTTGTTCATCTTCAGCTTGTTTCGCATTTGAAACAATCAATTATTCATATTCTGCTTCGAATCTTCAAACAAAGATGAATCAGATAGCTTGATTGACTTTGAGAATCAATCTTTCGAAATCAAAGTACTTTGTTGACTTGATGCAGTTTCTAAATGATGTATAATCACATTCTTGTTTCTCATCTTTTTCTGCAGACGCGTTCTTATAGTATTCAACGTCGTCTGAATAGTCTTCAACTTGATGTTTATCTTGTTGACATCTTTCAACATCTGAATCATGTCATTGTGAGTTTCAATTTCGATGTCATGCTGATGAATCATGTACTTAATGAAGATGATAATATTGTCTGTTCTCTTATTAATTATTCAAGCATTCAGCTCTTCATTGATGCTGATCTTGATCATTTCATAGTCAAAAAACAACGCGTTCATGTTCTTTTCTTCGATGTTTGACATAGCATTTATGTCTTCTTCTTCTGATGCTACTCAATTATGTGATAGAAGTGATTCTCTTCTAGCATTTTGAAGTTCATAGCGAGCAATGCTCACTGATTCTGATTCTTTGCTTCTAGTCATTGTGTGAGTAGAAAAATTGCTGATCGAGATTCAAGTGAAACTTCAGGTTTCAATTCTAAAACAACACGTTCATGTTCTTCTGTTCTTCTGTTTTGATGATGAGCTCAGTAAAAAGTTAGTCTAGAGCAACATGTTTATGTTCTTCTGTTCTTCTGTTCTAGAAATTTCTTGATTTCTAATGAGCTTTCTGAACTCAATTTTCAAGTTTCAATTCTGGTTCAAGTTTAATAATGTAGCTTGTTTTTATATCATTTACATGTTGATAGCAAGATTGATGAGCTTTGAACTAATGTTATGAGTCTGCATAGAGCGAATCATATGAGTTTATTCTAACTAGAAGTTCAAAGCTGAAGTAGAAAGAAGATGTAACACGACGTGAGTTTTACTCATGAAGACACGTTAGATCGCTAGCGTGTCAACAACAGTCTCATTCACAGCTTTATACTAGTTTATGTTAGATTAATCAGACTAATCAGAAGTAACAGAGATGTATGCTCATAACATAAGTCTTCTGAACTCAATTTTCGAATTTTGATTCTGATTTAAGTTTGAGTGATGTAACTTGTTTTTATATCATTTACACGTTGATAGTAAGATTAATGAGTTCTGAACTAATGTTATGAGTTTGCATAAAGCGAATCATATAAGTGTATTCTAACTAGAAGTTCAAAGCTGAAGTAGAAAGAAGATGCAACATGACATGAGTTTTATTCATGAAGATACGCTAGATTGCTAACGTGTCAACAACAGCTTTACTCACAGCTTTATACTAGTTTATGTTAGACTAATCAGACTAATCAGAAGTAACAAAGATGCATGCTTGCAACAGTTGAAGATGAATCTTTAAGAATTCAAGCAATTAGCATGAGCTGAATCAATATATTTAAAGAATTCAGCTTTCTCAACTTTCTTCACTTTGAAAGATTCATATCAAAGTCTCAGCTGAGCAGTTTTGACTAAATAACGAATGATTTGTTTGACAGCTAAATCATGATCAAGAGTAGAATTCATCTAATATCTGCTGCATTTGCTCACTGCATAGACTATGTTTGATCATGTTTGACAGACTATTCACATCAGTGTTTCAATGATTGATTGATAACTCTTTATTTCTTCAGAAATAGCTTGATACTTAACTCACTTCTTGAACTTTCAATAAACGTTCTTTTTTAACTGACATTTGTGATGCATCGATGTTTTAGTTGAGCTGCAATCGCTCATGCTCAGAAGCTCAATGACTCGCTTGATATAAATGCTTTGATTGATTCAAAGAGTTCATTCAGCTTTATCACGAGTTATGTGCATTTCTAAATATCACTCGATTGAGTCAAGATCTTTCATTTGAAAACACTCTGCAAATTGCAGCTTCAGTACTAAACTGATCATTAAGTTAAGTTTTGAGTTGACATTTTGAACTTGAATCAATATTGAGTCAAATTGCTTACATTTTCAACTTGATTCAAGTTGAGTTACTCATATTTTCAACTTAACGCGATTCGACTCGACTGAGAATTGAGTCAACTCAACTCGACTCATCAAGAACTTGAGCTTGACGTCAAGAAAGTTAAATATAGAAATTTTTCCGATTTTTTGCTTTTACATTATCTTTTTGTTGAAATCGTGCCTAGAATCTAATCACACTGCAGCAAGATAGTGCGTAGCTGAATAGAATGTTTGATCAATAGAGGTAGCTTTAACTAGAAAACTAAGAATACAGAAGAAAGAAGACAGTTTCGAGCTGTATCTATAGTAAAGCGAACAAAGAAACGAAGTAGTTGATTTGCTAAAGCTCAAATAGATGAAATGTTTCAGCATATTTTGATTTGAAACATCGCTGTTTCTTGTTTACATATCAAAATCTCTAGAATCTATTGACTAGACTCTATTCAATGTCGACATGCTTCATAACACTTTTTGCATTATCTTTTTGATAGAAAGTCATGACGAGAAACATGAAGACTATATGATAGAAAGTCATGAAGAAGAGTCATGAAGAAAAGTCATGAAGAGAAGCTATGAAGAAAAGTCATGAAGAAAAGTCATGAAGAGAAGCTATAAAGAAAAGTCATGACGAGAAATCATGAAGACTGTTTGATAGAGAGATTTGATAGAGAGTCATGACGAGAAATCATGAAGAAAAACATGAAGAAAAACATGAAGAAAAACATGACGAGAAACATGAAGAGAAACATGAAGAGAAACATGAAGATCATTTGACTTTAATAGAAAGTCATGACGGAAAAACATGATAGAAAGTCATGAAGAGAAATTATGTAGACTGTTCAATTAAGCTATTTACATTTATTTAATATCTTGTTGAATCAAGTTGAGTTTTTGAGTCGAGTTGTTGAATCAAGCTTCTCAATTCAATTCAACACTTTTCAAAAAAATTTCAATTTGACTTGATACTTTTCAAGTCGAGTACTTGACTTGAACTTGAATACTCAACTTGACGTGATCAGTCTATTCAGTGCTTTGATATTGAATATGTTTGATTCTAGAATGAGCAAATCGTTTACATAAATAGCAATAATAATGTCATTATCATAAATGAACATTAAATGATCAATTTCTACTCTTTAATAGTCAATGAAAATGAGATAAACTTTCAGAATTGCATATTATTCTTGAAATGTCTGTTTTAGTTCATATAAAGTCTTGTTTAAACGACAGGTCAAAAAAATGTTGAGATCGTGTCTAGAATCTAATCACACTGCAGCGAGATAGTGCGTAGCTGAATAGAATGTTTGATCAATAGAGGTAGCTATAACTAGAAAACTAAGAATACAGAAGAAAGAAGACAGTTTCGAGCTGTATCTATAGTAGATCGAACAAAGAAGCGAAGTAGTCGATTTGCTAGAGCTCGAATAGATGAAATGTTTCAGCATATTTCAATTCGAAACATCGCTGTTTCTTGTTCACATATCGAAATTTCTAGAGTCTATTGACTAGACTCTATTCAATGTCGACACGCTTCGTAACATTACTTTCTTCTCTTTAAAAGTCATGTCTCTATGACTTGTAGTGTAGTTCATAGCACTGACGTAGAGCTCGACGCTCGTCTTTCTACCAATCTTCTTATTGATCTTTCAGATCATCGAAATGTCTATTGTAGCAGACTCACTATGAGAGGAAAGAGCGATCATTGAGGCAGGCTCACTAGTTGACACAGAAACACGAGGTAGGTCGATTCACTGATAGATAGAGCGATGTGAGTAGATAGATTATCGCATTGACAGCGTCTTTGTAGCAGACTCACTAGAAGAAGATCAACTAGCTCATCGAAGAGATTGATTCTGATCGTGTCATTGAAGCAGACTCACTAGTTGACACAGAAACACGAGGTAGATCGATTTACTGATAGATAGAGCGATGTGAGTAGATAAATCATCGCATTGACAGCGTCTTTGTAGCAGACTCACTAGAAGAAAATCGACTAGCTCATTGAAGAGATCGACTATTGACTTGTCTTTGTAGCAGACTCACTAAATTGACCTGAATTCAAATCGAGTCGAATCAAATTTGATGACACAGATTATTTTGACTCGACTGATTCACGAGCTTTTTGAAAGAGAGAGAAAGTTTGTGATTCTCTAGCAATCAACGATCATATGTTTCCGTTGATTCTATTGATCGAGTGAATCGATGCTACTGAATGAGCGGTAAGTTCTCTAGCAATTCAACAGTCTTGTCGTTGATTTTATTGATTCTCTGATGTTGTTCTGTCTTTCGAAGTCGTCGATCATCAGGTAAACAAATTTCTTTAGACTCGTTTCGTTGTTCGTCGAGTGTCTTGAATGAATATTGATACTCGTATCGTAGGGTTAACGAATTCTTAGTTTAATGTTGAGATCGTGCCTAGAATCTAATCACACTGCAGCGAGGTAGTGCGTAGCTGAATAGAATGTTTGATCAATAGAGGTAGCTATAACTAGAAAACTAAGAATACAGAAGAAAGAAGACAGTTTCGAGCTGTATCTATAGTAGAGCAAACAAAGAAACGAAGTAGTCGATTTGCTAGAGCTCGAATAGATGAAATGTTTCAGCATATTTCAATTCGAAACATCGCTGTTTCTTGTTTACATATCGAAATCTCTAGAGTCTATTGACTAGGCTCTATTCAATGTCGACACGCTTCGTAACAAAAAATCTCATTTGATTCTTTTTGCTCAAACTTTGAAAATTGCTGCACTTAAATCTCTTTCTTTAAATGTGCTTCTAGAAAAGTGATGATGACATTCATTTGTTCAACTTTATAGTCATATTTGATCATCAATGCTAGAAACATTTTGATGATCGTAACTCTGATCATCGAAGCAAAGATTTCATTATAGTCAATTTTCTGCTTCTGACAAAATCTTTTACACACTCATTTAGCTTTATATTTAATCATTTTCTCTTTAAGTTCTCGCTTAATGATAGTTACTCAGCGTGTTGACAGTATTTATTAATTCAACAAAGATATCTTTAGAATAAAGATGTCATTTTTGATATGAGCATCAAGCTCACTTCTGAATGCAAACTTTCTTTGTTATCAATTGAAACTAACTTTAGCATGTTTCACTGTTTGTGAAGTATTCAATTCAATTTGAACTTGATTTGCTTTACTGACAAAGTCTTGATTATGATTTCTGACTTAAAGATTGTTTAGTGCTCTGTAATCAACTGATTCAGCAATAACTCATTTGAGATGTTTGCTTAAAGCATCAGAAGTATCAGAAGCATCAAAATCACTTAAGTTATTTGACTCGCTTAATTTTAGTTCTAGTGATCTGCTTTTAACTTTCTGTGAAGCGACTGATATTTTTGTTTAATGATCATTGACAATTTTCGCGATCTTCGCATTTTCAATGATTTTTCTCGAGAAAGATGCATCGTTGATTTGATCATCGAAGCTTAGTATCAAAAGATTCAACTTCAATGACTATTTCATCTCATTGAACGTGACTAGATATTAGTACATTCTTCTCATTTTACAAGCGAAACTGATTAACTTTCTTGTAGCTCAAGAACTGACATTTTAAGCTCTTGTCATCGAGCTTTTAACAACCTTTCTTCACATGATGATAAACTATGCATTTAAATGTATGTAAATAGCTAAGATCAGACTTCTTGTTGTATCAGATCTCATAGAAAGTTATTTTGTTCAACGCAGTGATAGAACTTCTGTTTTTCAAATAGATAACAGTCATTATAACTTCATCTCATAGTTGTATCAACAATTTGATGCTAGTCAGTATAACGCGAGTTCGTTCAAAAAGAGTGTGAAAACATTGCTTTGCAACTTTATTTTGACTTAAGTTATATGATGTTATTAACTTTTATTTGATCTCATGCTTTTCAAGTAATTCAATAATTTGATGATCAGTATACTCATCTTCATTATCTGAACGCAGTTAATGAATTGAGATGCTTCAAGTCTTCATCAATTTCAGATATTTTTGAAGTATATCTTTAAAATCAAATTTTCGTTCTAGTAAATAAATGATTGTATATTGACTGCAGTCATTAATCATAGTAGCTACATATTTGAATTCTTTATTGATCTTAAATATTTTATCATTGTTGATGAGATTTGAATGTATTAGCTCATCTACTTTGATGACTCTGATGTGAGATTTTTGACTTGATGTTTTATTTTGCTTGTCTATGACACAGATTTCACATATTGATTCTGAGAATTCTTCGTTTTTCAGACTATTGATTGAATTCACATCAATGTTGATGCTCATGTTGACTAGACATTTGACGTCTATCATATTTAAATGAGTTAATCATTTATATCATTAATGTCATGACGTCTTGACTGACTCTGTTCTGCTTGTCAAAATGATCAATCAAGAAATTGAGAAATTGATTAATGTATTCACGAAATATGCTTTCACATCGTTTTTCAAGTTAACGAAAGCAACAACATTCTTTGAATTCATGAATTAAAATTTGTCATTCTTTATACTACATGTATACTTTTTAACTTTCATTTAATTAACTGACATCAAATTATAGTGTAGTTCTGAACAGTAATAAACATTGATTAGTTGAATTTTGATTAATTTATCATTCAGCAAAACGTCAATTATAATTGAATCTTTTTCAATGATGAGTACTGTTTCATTATTTGCAGTAACAATGCTGTTATCGATGATCTTTTGATATGACTGTTCATCAAACAAGTTTATATTATAACAAACATGATTCTCAGCTTCGTTATCTATTCATCAGACATCTGTGTGACTATCAACTCAACAAACAATCTTTATTGTTCTGACTATTTTGACTTTGAAGTTAGTTTCAAAATCATCTTCTGTCAAAGACTAGACTGAATCATAAATTTTATCAATATAAAGAATTAATTATTATATTACTTAAACTAGATACAGAACAATACATCAGATAATGTACAAGACAAAAGACAAGAAACGAAAGAATAGAATGAAAACTCGACTTTTATATACATGAATTGAGTAATGTCAGAACTGAGCAGCTGTGAGACAACAAGATCTCTTTACATGAAACTGCGTAGTAAAAGATAATAAGATAGCACTTTATTGATGATAGAATTAATTACTAAGAAATGAAAGTAAAAGTTTGCAGAGTTTTCATCTTCTGTCAAGTCGTTATCTCTATTCACTTGTTAATTTCTTCAATCTAATCTCGCAAACTAGTCTTGCAAACATGCATCATTCATAGTCAATGAGATGCATTCTCACAATTGCATCTCTTTTTAAAGACTTCATCTCTGAGTCTTCATAGCATTGTATTGTCTTTCTGTAACTGATAGCATAGTCATAACTTCTTCAACGTTCTAGCATTTGTATAAAAGTGTCGTGAACTGATCATGTTAATAAGTGTAAACAGAGCTAGTGCAAGATTGTTAATATCAATTCTTCAACTTTGCTTTCTTTCTTTCTTTCTTTTCTTCTTGTTTCGTCTCAGCATATTCTTTCATGAATACTGCTTTTTTGAACTGATAAAGCATGAAATCTGCTATGCATATCTTGCATAGCTTGCAACTCATGATATAAGCTTCTTTTGTTGCAGCGTTGTTGTGATGCAAGTCAGCTCATAAGTTAATGTGAATGACATAGCAATATCAACATCATCATCATCATCATCATTACTATCATGATAAGTAGCAGCATTTGCGCTCATTGAGATCATGCTAACATGCTTGCGAAGTCTGCTCATTTTCTTAAAATGTACATTTCTCTTCACGTCATTATCACTGCAACGTCTGTCACGTCTGCTTCTTCTGCTCTTCTTGCATCTGTTGCATTAATGATTGAACTCATGATCTTTGATAAACATATTTATTTCTGCATGTTTTGATAAATGCTGATGTATGTTAAATCATCATGATCAGAAGATTTGATGCTGTCGCTGCGTTCATCATCTGAGCGTAGTGATGACTCACACATGTCGTGTTCTCATCGAGTGTGCTCGCAAATGCAAGCATTGCTTCAAAGAGAAGCATGATTGTGTGATGAATCTAGTCTTGCGCTCTCTTCAGCTGATGATACATCACGCTGCGCAAGCAATGATTCAACATTTCATTGCTTACGCTCAAGATTATCTCGCTCTTCATCTTTAATAATGAGAGAGTGAGTAGTTTTTTCTCTTAGCATGTGAGATTGTATTTAACAGTTGAATAAAGATTCTCATTTCTCTTGTTTTTATCACTTCTCGCTGTCATCACATCACTTCATCTTCATCTCATAAGTATCAACTGAAGCAAGCAATGCATGACGAGATTCATTGATGAATAAATAGCTCTTTTCTTCACTTCAACGTTCTCACTCGCGATCATTGATTGCTTCTTTTCTTCATTCTTTTGCAACGTTCATCATCTTCTTTTTTAGAAGACATATGTTGCATGAGATTTTATAATTGTAATTTAGTATCAACTTTTTAGACTTGCATCTTTGCGCTTTTGATATTCTTTTAATCATGATTCTTATGTGATCTGTCTCTCTTTTTCTTCTTTGACTTCTTTGCAGTCAACTAATGTACTTATCTTTCTATCTTGTAATTCTCAATGATCTTCTTTGCATTGCTAAGATTTTTCATTGATTCTCAGAAGTTTTCGTAGAAAGACGAATCAGCTCATTGAACTAAATACTCAATCTTTTCTTTCTTGATTCGCTGATTAAGTATCTTCTTTATCTTTCATTTCTCTTTTTCTTTCATAAGAATAGTTTGCGACTTTGAATTCTCATCACGCAAGTGTCAGAATTTCAATAAAGAGACATGAAAGATTGAGTGAATTGCATCATATCTTTCAGATAGTTCAAACTTATATGCTTGCATGTTGATCTTCTTTAATATTTTGAATGATTTCAGTTATCTATGATTAATCTTCTTCTTTGATCGAAGCGTATGAATGTTTATACTTCACAGAAGCACTTTGTCTTTTATTTGAAAGCTTGTAGCTTTATGATGAGCATTATAATACTTTGCTTGCTGCTCTGCTACTCACTTTCATAGTTTCATTAAATATTCTCTGATACTTCGTAGTTATTCTGCTTACTTTATAGTCAAGAATGTCTCTCTCTTTAGAACTTTGTTCTCAGATGTCTCTGCAAAGCTCGCAATGTATCTCTTTAAAAGCTCATGTAAAGTTTTTTCAATACTAGCATGTATGCTGTTGTTATATGCAAACGTCATCATTAATAAAAGCTTTGATCAGTTATTCATCTTGTAATTGAAATACACTTACAGATAATGCTCAAGCATCTGATTCTGTCTTTCTGTTTGATCATTGATTTGTAAATGAAACGCAGTGCTTAGCTTTTGCTTCGCTTCGAGATGTCAACATAGAGTGATTCAGAAATGATTAATAAACAGTGAGTCTTGATTTGATATAATGCTTCGCATCATTTCATGCTGAGATAAGAATTTTTGTCATAGCAGATTTACAAGTTTCTCGACGTTCAAATCTTTGATCATTGAAATATAAATTGCATGCTTGATCAACTTATTTATCATTATTAATATAACATCACTTGTTTTTTCAATGTACGAATTCTTCGCAGAGAGCATGTCTGTTATGAAATTCATGATCATTATGTGAAATGAATTCACACTTTCTGAAAATATAAACATCAGCTTCTCATTAAACTTATGATGATGCACTCACACTTACTGACAGTCTGAACAAATGCAAACATATGTTACGAGTGTGTCGAAATTGAATAGAATTTTCTAGTCAACAAACTTTAGAGATTTTGACTCATGTTGAATCTTTAGCCTCAACACTCTATTCTAGCGCTTTCAATACTTGAGCAAATCTGCTTCGTTCTCTTTGTTTTGCCCTACTATAGATACAGCTCGAAACTCTCTTTGATTTCTTCTGTATTCTTAATATTCTAGTTATAGCTATCTCTATTGATCAAACATTCTA
>JAABUV010000593.1_pt1 | contig 54874 bp, 46 predicted proteins | sample 5559971 | NCBI WGS metagenome assembly JAABUV01 (sample SAMN10711881, study PRJNA513362) | rock metagenome | isolation source: Antarctica rocks | place: Antarctica: Victoria Land, Knobhead nord | collected 2015-12-19 | reverse complement strand
CCGATATCACCGCGTCGCGGCGGCTGTTCGTCGTCAAGAACGCGCTTTCTGTGTGTAGCGCCCCGTTGAAGATTCTGATCCGACGAGTAGTTGTTTTTGTGTTTTTATCTGAACTTGTTTCAGATAGAAAGAAGATGCACAGGCGTGGAAACAGAGAGTCGAACCCATACTGATCACTCCTACCCTCATGTTTCGATTCTTCAGAGCCTACGTATAATGAGCATCGTGCTTTCTGTTGAGCGCAACATCAATTCTGTGAACCGACTTCTTGAAATGCCGATGTAAAAAACATTAGCTGTTCTGCTCTTGAATAAAATGATGACTTCAAACTTCTTTTTCTTACAAGTCTTTCTACTGCTTACTAGGTTTGAGGGAAAGGACTGACTATACTACATGATCATGAACAGCGCGATGATAATTAGAGAAGTTACGAGAATTGGTTGAAAGATATGCTAATCTGAGCTGAGAAAGATTCTCGAATTGAATCATTGAAAGCAAGCGCTGATTTTTTTGTAGTGTTCTCATTGTGCTTCAAAGACTGACTAAGCTGCAGAAAGAATACTTTGCAATGGTATGAGAGACTGCATGATACTGCTTATGACAAGAGCAGACGTGCTTATGTTGAAGAATCTTGTTGAGAGAGGAAAAAAGCTTGAAATGCTCTGATTGTGAAGAACTTTGAGATGAAGTCAATGATATTAAGGTACAAGAGTGAACTAGAAACAGATGTGATAAATAGTCTATTCATGGTTATATTCTCTCTTTATTGACTATCAGTTGAAAGAAATGAAAGAATGCACAAGTCAACTCAGACATGTTTTGCCAATATCTTTTTATCTTTCACATTGATGATTCTTCTTTGCATTGTGATGTTTATTTATCTGTCTCATTAATTGTCATCATCTCTGCAGCAAATGTCTATCAAAATGTGTAAATTGCTTCTCAATTCATCAGATCAATCAGATCTCTCTTTCTAGATCACTTTAAACATCACTATCTGTTGGGACCGTGCCTAGAATCTAAACCAATAGGGTGAGTAGTGGCTAGAATGTTCATAGAGGTAGCTATAACTAGGATTTTAAGAATACAGAAGAAAGAAGGTACTGAAGGCAAGAAGAACACGCTCTATATAGTAGTTACTCAGGCCTGCGCTAGTTTCAAAGGGAACGTGTTGCAACACAAGGAAGGTGTTGGTCCGGAAGATGTTTGCGACACAAAGAAATGTGTTTGCCTAGAAGGCAATGGAAGCTGATGTAGAAGGTACTAGGGAATGAAACAGGTGCTAGGCCAGATCTCGGCCAGATCTAGGCCAGATCTCGGCCAGATAGTTGACTAGCCCTATAGAGGTTCAATGAACCATGAAGCTCTAATCAATGTTGGAAATAGGGAACAGTACTGTTACCCCTGTGGTTAGTAATCTTCGCATTGATCCGGCGCTAGTGGATGGGTATTTACCCTTCGCCCACTTCTTTCTTCCTTCATAGTTTCTACCTACTAGATAGTTCAGTCAAATATATCTACATGCCTCTCTGCCCCCATATGACCTCGTATTCCAACAATCAATACGCAACCAACTCGCTAAAACTGATTGTATATTGATTAGGGTTAATTGTCAGCCTTATGAGATTGGTTTCTTCGATGGTTCTGTTTCATCCTGGTAACGTTCGTAACACTATCATTCTGAAAAATTTAATGAATTCACTACGAGCTCATTTGATCAACTGAGTGATATGACATGCGCTTGTATGATAGAAGTGGTGTGAGCACTTTCAGCTTCATTCACATTCAATTTAGATGACACATCATCAACTTGAATTTGCAAAGTAGCAAAATTATTGCTGATATAAAGATCAGAACTTTTAGATCTGAATTCACATTCTTGTTTCGCTGATGACTGTTGATCTGAGATATCTTTAGCATTTTGCATACTATTATGCCGATTCTTTGCAAGTTTTTGAGCATAGATTTGTATAGATTTCTGTTGCACTGATGAATTTTATTGTGAAAAAGAAATGAACTGTGAGTCGAAAAAACTGCCGGAATAAATGCTGTAATTCATTCAAAGTTGGTTCGCTTGCTGAATCATTGTATTTGACATCATCTGCTGCTGTTCTATCATTATCTGTGAAGCCGACGCGAAAAATGAGGAAGAACTAGCAAGTGAAGATAAGAAACTCAGATAATAAGAATTTTATGAAATTTGAGCCATCAGCAGATGTTTCTTTATCAGCTGCTCAATGAGCAACAAATGCATTTGTTTATCTTGCAGCGTATAATTTCGATCTGCTGAATCTGAGACTTTGTTGATAAAAGCAAGTGTGAATTCACATTGCTGATTATTGATAATGCAGAGATTGCATGACGTCTGGCCTTGAGCATTTATCTTGCACTTCATGAGGTTGCCTGCAAGTCCGTCGCGACAAATTGAGCATGAAGCTGACACAATTCAGGCTGGCGAGATCAAGCATCTCTTACTATCAACTTCTTACCTTGTTTGTTGGAAACGGGGTACGTATGCACATACGTATGAACATACGTATGCTCATACGTATACCCCGGCGGTTAGTTATTTCCGCTCCGGCCGAAGCGGCTTGGCGCTAGGGGTATTTATCCGTCCTCCCACTTCTTCCTTCATCAAATATGCTCTACCTACTAGATAGTTCAATCAATATATCTACGTGCACATATTCGTTCTGACCCTCATATACCAATATTGTTGTTAGTGGAAATTTTTCACACATCAAGCTCAGCCTTAAAGCTATTGCGCAAAGTGACATTGAAACGCGTTGTCGTTATAGATGAGAACAGAAACAAGAAAGATTCAGACTTCGCAATCTTCAAAATCCTGTTCAGACTTGAAAGAACATTGTGAGCTCTTGTAAAAGCGACACAAGAATGTTTATCAGCAGATGTCAAGTTCAACGCAATGCGAATGAAGAGGTCAATGTTGAAGACGAAGAAGCTATAAACAAGGCAAGAATTGAATGAGAGAAGAAAAGTAATCAAGTGACGTATGCAGTAAGAAGTGCTGAGTGGGACAAGAGAACTTGAGTACACATTAAGATACACTCTCTTATGATTATCATCTGACTGACATGTTATCGAGGAATAGAATATAGGTGCGGTGTAGAGAGCTTCGGAACGAGCAGAGGGAGCAAACAACGAACACGTGCAATGATCGTACTAGTAGAAAGGCACTGTAGAACGTGTGTGTATGAATGCTCTCTATCTACATGCTGAAAGGAATATATTTGTACATTCGAGCAACGCCCTCCGGTTCTTCTATCATTGGCCTAGCCTTTGGTCTTCGCCCCTACTGAGCTCTTCGGAAGATGCGCAAGATCTATCTGTGCGTTCTTCAAAACACACTCGACCATCTTCTTCTTTTCGAAAAACCGAGCGAAGAGATCTCTTCATTTAAATGAGAGCTCGCCCTTTTGCTGATCGATGCTCAGGCCCGACACCACACAATCATTCAGTCCGCCCCTTATTTGAATCACAAATAAATCGAAGAAGTGTTCTGTGAGTAGCCTGAGAATCGCTCAGCTGCACTAGAGGAAATGCGCGTAGGTAGTAGAACCAAATTCGATATATAGCTAAATAGTGGTAATCGTACGAAATATGAACACTAAGCTATGAAGTACAGAAGCAGTCGACCTCTATATAGCCGAAAGATTGAACCAAAGCATCGTCGATGAGTTAAATGAGAATCTTCGAGGGTGCGCGATAGCGTTGAAGAATGCCATCCTCGAACGAACCCTGAATCCTCATAGGTCATCCTCTGGTAGGGCTCTGGCCCTCGTAGGCCTAGGTTCGAACAATATTATAAAACCCTGATCCTCATGAGCCTGAGACCAACAGTAGTGCCGAAGGGTTCTGATCCTCATAGGCCTGAGGCCAACAGTAGTGCCGAAGGGTCCTGATTCTCATAGGCCTGAGACCAACAGTAGTGCCGAAGGGTCGTGATCCTCGTAGGCCCGAGGCAGTAGCGCCGAAAGATGTCATTCCCTTGGTAGAGCTCTGGCCCTCGTAGACCTAGGTCCTGACATGTTCGAAGAGTCGCAGTCGACCTTCCGGCTTCGATTTGTCTGCTTCACCCATTCTTCCGAGCCCTGCATTGTCACGAAGATGCTGAAAGAGTGCACGTCGCCATTTCACATCATCATGTTCCTGATGCAGAGACATGACTGCTCTTCCTGAGTACTTTGGCATGAAATCATTGAAACTATACTTCAATCGAAAGTCGTACGTAGAATTGACGTTCAACGTTGAAGCGGCTGAATTCTGTGCAATGAAATTGGCATATTAGTTGTGATTATCAAGGCATAGATCTTCTTTCCTTCAGACTAAGAGCACTACTGCAGCGATCTTATAGTGCAGAGAGCTGAGAAACGAAATCAGGTGAGAAAGCTTGCCATCGTTGCAATTTGTTTGAGAGACATGCAGTAAAAGTATGATATTGTGTACAGCTGAAACAGAAAGCCAATCAACTCATGAGTATCAAAATGCAACCAAGTCTTAGGCAGATGTTCAATACGAAAAATCTCTTCAATCTCTTCTTGAAACTGCTTAAAAACATGTCTTACCTCTGTTCAGAGGTATTGTAGGTCGTTCTAATCCTTACGCTCACGAAGATTGTGCAGAGTGAGGCTTCAGATCTCTGAGGGGAAGTGTGAATGAGATGACATGATGCGCACACTAAACGGTTAATGGATTGAACAATGATGTTGAGAGGAACAGGTTTTCTTAAATACGGTTAAGACCAAGCGGGGGGTACAGCTGGCCCGAGGGTCGGAAAAAATTCTTGACGTCGGGTTGAACTTTAAAATTGACATATGCCTCGCACATTCAAGACTTGACGTCGAGTCGAAAAAGCTTCAAGCCCTATGCGAAGCATATGTCAAGAGCATTAAGCGAGGCCACAATAAAATTCACATCTGATCATCAAAGTCTCGTCGATGCATATGCGCAGCATCAACTGAGCACAAAGAAACATCAATGAACGACGAAAGCATCAACGCTGAAAATTGAGTCAATGAGATAATAAGTTGACTAGATGATTTGAAGATGAGTGTTGCACTTCGCATATGTCGCGCATATACTAAGAAGAAACATAGCTTGAGCAGAACGACGAGAATGAAGAAGAAATCACAGAAGAAAGATCTGACGAAGAGCAATAGCTTGTGAATGAGCATGTTACAAGTTGAGTTCATGATTTCGCATGTTTTGTGCATATGCTAAGCATATGTAGAAGAATCTTCGCTCGTTTTGCTGCAAAGTAGATTCGTGATAAGAGTATACATAATCTGTGATTATGTTTCGCTTAAGCTGTGCATATGCACGACTTCAATACTTCGCTCTTGCTGTTTGTCTTCTAGCTACTTTAGCTAAACAATATCAATTCTTGAGCTCATGATTAGCATATGCAGAAAGCTGAGTCGGGGTTAGAATAATTTTGAACTCATGGTTAGCATATGCAGAAAGTTGAGCCGGGGTCGGAACCGAAAAAAAAAAGTTCCGACCCTGGCTCAACTTTTCCAACCCCCCACCAACTGTAAGCCCGACAAAGCGCAAGATGAACGAGGCTGAAGAAGCTGACTCATGATGCATCAAGCACTCGAAGTGAGTCACAGGGGCTGACTGTTATCGTCATGACAGCAACATAGAAAACTCATTAAATACCGGCGTCATTGACTCACCAAGGCTGCAATGATGAAGGAAGCTGAAGAATCTCTTGTACAAGACTGTGATTAAATTCAGATCCCACTGTTCGAGGCCTGCGCAGCTCACCTCAGGCCGAATGTAAAGCTGAGCTGACATATTCTCTTGTTACAAGCTACAGTAAGAAACAGAAAAATGATCAGAAGTTGTCATTGCTGAAGATAATTTTAGGGAACTGGTTCTAGCCAACCGGTCAAAAAGGCTGAAATCGCTTGCTAGCTAGGTAAACGGCTCCCAATTCTTCATATATATCTGTTCTGTGACAGTATTTATGAAAAAATTTATCAATGAGAAAGAACTGTCTACCAAATTTGGTGTGTAACTGAGTGATGTGCAATGGAAATCTCAGGTTCCTTAAGGGGGGTGTACATGTAGGCCAGAGGGTGTACGAGTAGTAGTACTCTACAGTATAATCATGAACTACGAAACCTCTAATTCTTAAAGTCTTTTGCCATTGCGAATGCGCCTTGTACACTTACACCCTTCTCTCAACCTCCTTCCCTCTTCACCCCGCCATCCGTCACTGCAACATCTCTCGACATATTCGGTGAGCTCGCTGCCACATACGCCCATATCCTTGCACCCAACAAACCCGACTTATCTCACCTAACCTCTTACACATCATGAGATGACCTGATGCGCCACTTCTGCCCCGCTTGTGATGCTCATGTTGCCCTAGTATAAAGAGACAGAATGAACGTTCACAACAGGCGTGCCTGAGAGGACTGGGGGCTGTTAACGAAAGGAGTGGTTATGGGTTGAAGAAACAAAGGATGAAGGACTTAGCATGTGGTTTCCGGAGCTGCCATCGGGCAAAGAACATGATGTTTTCAAAGGGGGAAGGGTTCGGCTGTCATCAGCGAGAATATCGTTGTATGCAAAAGTCTGGTTCAGTTTTCGGGTTTTAGCGAATTTGGCGGGGAAAACACACAAATCAGCCTCAAATTTGGTAGCAAATAGAGCAAATACCTGAATATCATCCCCACACCCCCAAAACACTCCCCGGCTCCATTTTTGAAGCTATACAAACCTCAGCCTTACACGGGCGCAATCCTAGATAGTCAGAATGCCTCCCAGACGTACCAGACGCAAAAGGGCTCCCTCCAAGGCTCTGCTTCACCTAGATGCACCCAAGGCTTCAAAGGCACGCAAAATAGCCCCCGTACCCCCCGTACCTAAGGATCCTATCGTACTCTCTTCAGGGGCAGAGGTCTCCTCACCCCCGGAACTTTCAGATGCAGATGCAGATGTAGAAGACCTTCCTTTGCTCAGGCTTAACCCCCCCAAGGCCCCTCAGACCCCTCAAGCTGTCAACGCACTCACTTCGGGTGAGCTTGTGGTTTTTGCCGCTCAGACTGCTGCTACTCTTGCCGCTCGAAGAGCGCGTGTGCCAACGCCAGTGAAGCTTGGCTGGTTTGGAGGTGAGGACGAGGATGAGGAGGATCTAGATGATAATCAGCCTAAGACTCAAGCACCAAAGCAATCCACGAAGCTCACTGCATCGGTGAAAAGACGAGGACCGGCGAAGCCAAAGCCATCGCTAGGACCGCTCAGACCGTTCATGAACATGACAGTCAAGTATGAAGCCACCCTCATCGTCAGTGACGTCTTGCAAATTACTATAGATGGTGAGAACGACGTCAATCTTCAAGATCTGCGTCAAGAGCAGATGCATAAATGCTCTGAGCATGCCGATTCCATCGGTCTGGAGTGTGTGCTAGTATCTATAAAAGCCACCGTCGTCTGATATCTAATAAAGAAGGATGAGCGAATGACTCTGACACTGCACGATTTTTGGGAGGGAGTAGCTTCGAACGTTCGACAGAAGTACTCAGCAGGCAAAAAGGATGTAGGCATTAATCTAGAGCTCGTCTTCGGTCGCGATAAGACTGGTATCGCGCCTTCTGCGCCCGTAGCTGAGCTTCCAGCGGCAAAGATATCACTCACCCAAACAGCGAAGCTGAAGAAGGAAGCCGATGAGCGTGATCGGCTTCGTGCAGGCATTGTAGAACAGACGAAAGTTCTTCAGATGAGCCGAATTTGCAAAGGAAACTGTCACAACAAGGGAAAATACTGCTGGATCAACGAGTCAGGCGTTCATCATCGGCTGACTTCTGATCATATAAGATGCTGGTCAGAAGCAATCAGTGGAGGCGATGGGTCTGCATCACTTACTAAACCTCCAAGAACGCTGGCCGAAGTCCTGGTGGCAGCGAGGTCTCAAGCCAAGCGTGTCAATCCTTCCCCAGCACCTTCTTCAGCCGTGCCGCCTACCTTTATACAGCCACCGCAGATCACAGGTGGATCAACCAGCATAGCAGACGTATTGGCGTTGCAGATGATACAAAGGGCAACAGCTGAAGAAGAAAGAAAGGTCGAAGAGCGAAGGATTAGGCAAAAGAGGAAAGATCAACAAAAGCAGGCGAGCCGCAATAAGCTGAAAATGCTCGAGAAGACGAAGACTCCTTCTATGCCCGATTGGCATCGACATACATTGCCTGTTCGCCCTAGCAGTCCTGTCCAGGGCGATGACCTTCGTGATTACATCTCCTGGCATGTCTCCAGAGTTAGTAGCACTCGGGCGCGTCCTTTTTGGCACGCCTTCGATGAGCTGGATGCTCGATACTACGATCTACAAACGATACAAAGCTGGAAAGAGCGCGATGAGAGTCATTGGAAGAGCTTAAACATACCTGCTGGCATTGGCATACAGCTGGCTCGTGATGTCAGCAAGTATGCCCGCTCTAGAGGTTCTGGTTCAGGTGGCAAATTGCCATCCGAACCAACGGCTAAAGATACATCGGCAGCACGCTCTAGATCTCCTACATCAGCTCAGCAAGCTCGTACTTCGGCAGTGCAGGCATGAAGTCATCTATATAATGCTCAAGCTCGAAGACCTGCTCTAGAGCCTCAAGCCAAGATCTCAGCCTCGCAAATATCGACCGAAGAGGAGAGTTTGAAGGAGGTGGAGGAGGTGGAGGACACTTTAGATGATTATTCAGAGGTAGCGGAGGAGCAACATGATGAGCTTGACTACGATGAGTCTATCTATATCTAGATATCACCTGGATATATGAACTATGCCAGCCAGGCGAAAAAGTGCCCCAGGATCACCAACTCGCTCCCTTTGTGACCTGACTGCTACCCTTAGAAATTCACCAAATCCCCCGTTAGATTCGTCATACCACCGAACAAGCTCGCCGTTTCTTCTAATCCATGCCTTCAACACTGAAAACGAGCTTTCTATGGGGTTATAGTCTGGCGAGTAGGGTGGCAATTTGGCAAGATGCACCCCAAAGCTTTCACATAGCTCATCGAGCTCTGCTGATTGATGAATCCTAGCATTATCCATGATCACCACCGAACGCGGTCCTACCCCTCCAGGATTGCATATAGGAAGCACCTGTGACCGCATGAAGTCCAGAAAGATCTCTTTTGTTATGGAACCGTGATGCACCTCCCATGCAATGTACCCATCAATGGAAAACGCTGGCAAAATGCTCCATCTCTTCGATCGTTTTAGGCTTTGGGTGACGTGCAGAGGTAAGCCAACCGGGGCCCAGCCATACTTCCGGTCAGCTAACGGGCAAGCATTAGCATGACTAGATAGAGGAGGAAGTTGAGTCTACCTGTTCGCTCACAAGCAGCGCTTTCATCGAGGAATACCAGCTGATCTGAGGTCCAGCCCATAAGCCGTCGCTCCCATTCGCTGCGAAGCTCCTCATCGCGCTCAGCAGCGACTCTTTGAGCGACCTTCCTGCTGTATCTAGCTTGTTTGAGCAGCCTGCTGATCGTGCTTTGACTGATGACAATGTCAAACTCGTCGTACAGGAACCAGATCATGTCATCCTGATAGGCGGTGGGTCGTTGACTGAGGAAGCATAGGAGCTCCTGAGCATGATACTCACTCAAAACCCTCGGTCTACCAATCGTACCAAGCGCCGGCGCCACATCGCTGAAATGAAGGTGTTTTTTACGCATACGATTGATCTGCTGGATGGTAACATGGGTGGCTTTGTGTATGAACGCTGTGCTATCGCCACGGGCTAGGTGAAATTGAATCTCGTCTCTAAGGTCCTGGGTAAGAGCTTGGGGCATACTAGGTAGGACAGGATTGCGCCCGTGTAAGGCTGAGGTTTGTATAGCTTCAAAAATGGAGCCGGGGAGTGTTTTGGGGGTGTGGGGATGATATTCAGGTATTTGCTCTATTTGCTACCAAATTTGAGGCTGATTTGTGTGTTTTCCCCGCCAAATTCGCTAAAACCCGAAAACTGAACCAGACTTTTGCATACAACGATACGTTTCGGCTCACGGGCGTGGAAAAGCTGGCCAATCGCTCTGGTAGTGGAGAGTCAGGACTCCGGGCTTTATGGTAGCTGTCCCTGCGGTGGGAACCATTTCTACATCACTCGTCCTTCAGCGCAATCATGGCATATACCATCGTGGATGGAAATTAGTTCGACTAGTGAATCGGGATATAGCATACATATGTAATATGCAGGGGTGGGGAAAGAGGTGCACCTGGGTAAGGCCAGGAAGAGACTCGAGGTACTTATCTACTCCCTCTTACCACCTTCATAGCAATCTGAGCATACCCCTGTCAAGCTGCAACATTGCACTTGGCGATATGATGTTATTCAACCCGCACCAAGATCTAAGGCCATAGACCTTCCATCTTGCAAAGTTGCAAAGGTCTCTCTTTGTCACCCGATTTCTTCTTCTTACGACAATCACACAACACCTCATTCATCATATCCGCTACTTTCATGTGCCATAACTGGACTAGGAGTAACTCACTGGTCGAGGAACAAGCGGTCCTACGGGGGACTTAGAGGAGATGATGGAGGAGGAGAATTAGCCTGGTCCCTGTGTTTTTCTTGTTTTTCTTCTTCTGTCCCCCCCGTCCCCGCCAGGCGCTGGGGCTGGGGCTTTTTTTTGTTATGAAAAGGGAGTTGTAGATCGGTCTCTTGTTCCTTCGGTCGCCTAGTCAGCTCCACACCGCCCCAGGACTATTTAATTCCGTAGAGCTTCGACTCTACACTTAGAAATTCCACTCCTGATGCTACCCACAGAACCTTTGGTCTCGCCGGATCAATGCGGAGATTACTAACCACAGGGGTAACAGTACTGTTCCCTATTCCCAACATTCAGCGAGCTGGGTCGATACTACAGTATCACCTGGACGACTTTGAACAACGTCCTAATTCCTGTTTCTTTTCGAATAGCTCAAAGAGTCCTAAAAGCCCTCCTACATCCCCAATACTTACACCCAATACGCCCGTTACGCCTGTCAATATGACGTATCATCAGAGTGGCCCTATCTTCGCCTTTTGTGGCACCTTTTCAGGTACTTGGAATGTATCTGCTGCCCACTGGCTTAAGCGTTTGGAGCATGAGCTATCAGGATACAATGTCAATGGCGTCATTAACCTCAGTACCTACCTTGACTCCCTCAGTATATTGTTATATGAGGGTCAGAGCGAATAGGTTCATGTGAATATCTTGAGTGTATAGTAGAGTCATATATCTAATAGATTGATTCTTCCTAAGAAAGATAGAAGGAAGAAGGTGATCTATATACCTCTAGGGTCGAAGCGGAAATACCTAACCACCGAGGTATGTACGCGGAATGTAAACATACCTTCGTAGGTATGTATGACGTACGAACATTCCTACGTACATACCTCATTTCCAACACAGTATGTTGTCATGGATGACGCTGCCGAGTGGGCTGAGTCCCATCCAGATGTCATACGCCTTCTAGCAATTGAGGAGCCTACGGCCCAGGACCTAGCAAGCTTCAGGTCCCTACTATGTGCCTACTAAAGCAGTCGAAATATCCTCGATCTCCTTTGATGCTGAGCTGTCAGAACTACGCACGAGAGTGGGATGTAGGGTGGCTTCTCAACGGTCAACTTCTTTTAAGTCCCTCAGAACGAAGTGATTGGCTGAATTTTGTCCCCGACTATTTGCACTTTGGCGCCACAACTTCGAATCGTGTGGAAGATGTGCTAGCTAAGATTTTCAGTGCGTAGCTGCCGCTACATCACGCGATTATTGCAACCGGCGATACTAAGAGGTGAACAAGAAGCGAAGCATCGTTGCACAGGTCTGTACAAAGACTTCACAGAATCACATATGAACAGGATGAAAGGTCTGAAGAGAGAGGGGAGGATCAGGTGATGATGAAGAATCGAGGGCCCGCATCAACAGTACCTTTCTACTAGTACAATCATTGCATGTGCTCGTTGTTTGCTCACCCTGTTGCTTCTATTCCGTAATGTCATACTACAGTATCAACTAAGCTACGGAATACCGCAGGCATTCCAATGAAGAAAGACATCTGCCAGAGGCTTTCAAAAAACAGGCATGCGACCAGACCCCGCTACGACGGCGCTCAACCGCTGCTAAATCATGTGCGGAAAAATGATCTAGTCAGTGATGGACACTGCACCATGTTACTATGCCGAGATTCTGCATAAAACCTCTTAACATCTATGTTCCTTCGCAGTTGGGGAGTGGGCCGACGGGGAGAGCGCCTAGGGGACGTGGCGTGGAACTTTGCGACGAATCATGGTCAGTCAGACAGAGACCACTATTAGCTGCAAGGTGTGAAAAGAGAAGAGGGAGTATGTCAAGGGATCACAGTGTGCGGAGGAGATGGGGCCGCGGGCAGAGGACCAGAATTGGCTTATGGGTAAGCGCCCTGGGGCAACCCCGGGTACTCAGGAATCCTTCTGGCGTCGGAATCTTGTATCTTGGTGTGTGTGCACTCAGCCGACCATGAACATCCACCCACCACGGAAGAGCATCCCCAAGATGTGAATGATGCTTGGTTGACGTTGGCAAATAGGGAGTTGCGGTAAATTCCCTCATAAGTTTCTCCTTAGAGTAGTATACTACTCTTCAACGCTGGCTTCAGATCCTTGGGAGTCGTTGATGTTTACGTTGTCAAGTCGTCTTCTGAAATTGCTAGTGAACGAGTGCCTCAAATTTGGCATGCGTCTTTTCTGACCAGGTTAACTTTGAGATTCTGCGGCTTGCTGAAGTTCTGCCAGCGATGCGGGCGCTTTGCACGGACAAAGTTTTAGCAATTGGGCTATCGTCTTCTTCAGAATTGGATGAAGCTTTAAGACACCGTAAGTATGCAGTATATTGTATACAATACTATTTGCCTGAGCTCTTGAGTAATCCCCTCTAAGACGACCGAGTTCGTCAAACTGAAATCCAATAGGATATTCCTTGTTAAAGCATTGTTCGTGGTGAAGCTTGACTGGCCAGTGAACTCGAATTGAGAGACCCTCGGTGGATGCTACTGCTGAGAAAATCCGGACCTCCTTAAAAAAGGTTTCCAGATCTTCCGTTCTCTTCATGCAATAGTATATGTTGTATAGAGCTTGAGAAGCTGTGTTCAGATTTTGAAATTGAGCCTTTTGATTGTCAAGGCTTCCGCGTTTTCCTTTGACCTCCATCAAGAAGAAATGAAAAGCGCGCTCGTCTTGGAATTCTTGACACCCTTCTGGGAAGATATGGGATTTGAATTCTTTCAAGCGTTCCCAATCCGCATGAAAGCCGTCACTTGGCAGTAGCGTTTCCGCTTTAAAAGAAAACGCTGTATCTGGCTTTGCTTGAGGAAGCTTGCATAATTTTGGAGTGCAGTCCTTGCATGGAAAACGCTCCGAGATCCATAGTGCCTCGCAGATAAATTCCAATTTCTCGTCAAGTTCTTGACGATCGACGATTGCCATCATTATAGTCCTCTGGAATCTTGCCTCATTCGAACGTAAACATTTGGCCATGTCTAGATCCCAAAGCGCATCTTCCCTGCGCTTAATTTCCCTTTCTAGGGAGTTGCTGGAATTAGCTGAATCCAAGTTGCCAGTGAAGATTATGCTTTTGTAGTGTGCTATGTTCGGGTCCTTGCTAGCAAGATAAGAAATTTTGTGCTCCTGCAAAGTGGTTGTAAATGCTGCACTATCATAACTGACCGCATAGTCTTTACGTTTTTGGGGTTTTCGGCTGGACGCTTTTGAAAATTTGACTGTAGAGGCCATCGATACTTCTCTCGGTACCTTGTATCCAAGACTATGGTAAAATTCCACAGTTTCTGAATCGACGTCGCTAGGCTCAGCAGATGAGTGATCCGAAAGATAACACTGTGAAAGATCGTTGGTCCTAGTTTGAGTACCAACAGACTGCTTTACTTTAGTTTCCGATACAGGACTAAGATGTCGAATGGTTTACCTTAAGAGGTCTGATTAATGCTCCAGGGACTGATACCGCTATAGGAGCTGCTTTCTTGACCTTCTTTGTAGACTTGGTATCTGGAGCCTGAGCAGTTGGCCGTCCTAGAACAGCACTAGAATCGTTATTTCTCTGCCGAGTGGTTCGTTGATGGGGTTTTGCAACTGATGGCACTCCGGTCTCTTTTTGCCCTCTTTCCCTTGAACCTTTCGTTCTGCGCGAGATACGAGATGATTTACGAGGCGACTCCACCGGCGTTCGCGCCCGACTTTTTGGTGGCATGAAGGCTGCGTGTGTTTCAAAATCTAATTCTGGAGAGCGATCCGGTGAAGGCACAGCCTCGTCTTATTACAATCGACTGACACACCAAGCCCAATGCCTTCAGGAATTGCACGAAGTCTCTTGGAGTCGGTCTCAATGCTAATATCCGAAAGGTTGAAGGGAAAAAACGAGCATGATATATTAGGTTCGATTCCTAACAGCGCTGGTACAATGGTGTTGTGGTTTTCTTTCTCTTTGTCGTTCAGTTAGTCATTGGGCAACTTGCATTAGCGTGGCTGTCGGTCGGACAAATCGGAAATCCGACCAGTGATCGGCATGAGGTCATGCATGATTGGCATGTCTTGGAATTCCATGCATTCCATTACCAATCCGCGTATATCCGGTTCGATTGGCTAAAGGAGGTTTGTTTTTGTGCTCTGTGATATACTTCCTTTCATTAAACTCTGTTTCAATTTTTGAACGAGCATGAGTGGTCTTTCGTTGGCGGATGTTCAAGCGCCCATCTCTATCGTAGACTCGGCCTCACCACGCATATGACTCAGAATTTCGATCAAGTCAAACGACTGCAGCTGCCAACTGCACAATGGGATTCTACCATATGCCAGTATCTAAAAGCCACAGGACAGGGGGTTCCAAGGGTTTAATGCAGATTTGGAAACACTCATTTTCTAGCCCACTGTCTCTGAGTAATCACTATTCGTCGCTGTCTTAGTGGTGTAGAGATGTCTGCCAGATTGAATGAACGTAAGCAGAGTCATCTGAACCTGTGCAATACATATCAGACGAGAGTCACCAATCGACCTCCACCTCACGCTTCAGCTCAGAGTACCCTCGATGCTCAGATTAGACCTCTAAGTGCTGCTGTGGTTGAAGCACTACATCGAACGGCGGCAATGGCGGTTTACATGTCAAATCTAACCTTCATTCACTACGAAAACTAATACGTTCGAGCTCATGAGCAAACCTTTCATTCAAACTACATACCACCATCACACACGGCTATGTCCGGACCGTTATTGGAGGAGGCTTATCAAAACATCCTTTGCTAACAGCTCATTATCTGAACTTCTTCAGCGATGAGACGAGTAATATACGGAAAGAAAGAGTTATAAATCTATGTGTACACGTACCAAAATCCTCTACATCTACAGGAGGTGGATCTTACCTGAAGGCCGAAGCGGGGGTAGCAGATATCATGAATGCAAAAACATAATATTGACGACGTGCTGAAAGGAAAATTTTGGCGTATGAGCTGCTTCGCAACTGATACATGTGCTACTATGAGAGCTTTGTGGAGCGAGCTTGAAGCTTTTGACCAGTTGAAGCACGTCTTCTTCGTTCCGTGTGATAGTCATGGATTTCAGCTATTGCTTGGTGATATTCTGAAACTTCCGTGGTTTATAGAAGTACTAGAAGGTGCTCAGTGGATTGCCAGATCTTTCCTCGCTGCCCCCAAAGAGCTGACAATACTGTGGAGGTTCCAACGGTCTACGGTCATAGACGTTCGCTTATCCTCAACGTTCCTACACGCTGGGGTACTACCGTAGGACTCATGAACTCAGTACTGAAGAACGAGGAGGCGATAATGAGATACGCCAGACAGCCCAAACCGGGAATCGATAGCAATAAAGGCAGGAATACCGCTAAAATTCTACCTCATCTCAAGAATCCGAACTTCTGGACCTCCTTGGAGCTCGTGATATCTTGGAGCCTCTACATCAAACCCAGTATCTTTCTGAGGTGGAGGATTATTCGCTGTCACGAGTTCTTCACAATTGGAACAAGATACGAGCTGATCTATACTCCAAAGCGAAAAAATACCCTCATATTGAGTGTTTAAAAGATATGGCAGATGATATTTGGGAGCTTCGACTTCTTCAGCAATCTACATCTTTACATGTAGTCGCCGCCCCACTACTACCTTAAAGTCATGATATCAAAGTAGTAGGTCTTACAGCCAGCCCGGCATTCAGTTCTATCATGCTGGCCTTCTTCGATAGATATACTTTCTGTCGCTCAGATGCGGCTTCAGCCATGAAGCAATGGCTTGCATTTCGAACTCAAACAGACGAATTCCGCCCCCAAGCCGAATGCTGAAGATGGATTGACTATCTGGAGCTTTTTTGGCCCTGCTGCGAGCCATTTGCTCCTCAGGTAGCAAAGCTTTGTCTACGAGTCAATAAAATACCTGGAAACTCCGTATATCTACATCAACGAGCGTACGCTCAATCGACCCCGTGAGCTGAAGAAGAGACTCCGCTATACACAGGGCGTTGAAATCGATGAGGAGGAGCTATGTGAAATGGAGGATAGACTATTGCAGGAGGAAATTGCTATGGCCAGGCTAAATCCTTCGAGCGAGAACACCCTCAACGAGTATTTGAATAGCGTTATCGATGGCCAGGTGCTTTTGAAGCTTCCTTCACATGGTGAAGGGGTCAACCTGCAGGCAAATTAACCCCCTATAATTTGCTACTATAAATATAAACCACCCCTGTGTTTAAAACCTCCGTCAAAAAGCGTGTATAAAACATGCTTTGAGTTAGCCTAAAGATGGTAGTTAAAAAACATGTTTTATTCAATTCGTTCTCATATACAGTCTTGAGTCATCTAATAAACAAATCTTCATGCAAACGCAATGTTTTTTACTGTATGTATAATACGCATGTTAATAAGAAATCTAGGCACAAGATAACAGCAAAATAATATGCTAATATTAAAGTAATACTCCGAAGGGTACACCGGAATGCAGGGAGTTAAATTCATATTTTAAATTTATTTGCATGCTGCAAGTCTTCTTGCCCAAATCTTGTCCAGATCTCGCTCAGATCTATTTGCACTGCCAACACTTGTCAGCTTGAGAATCTTCTTGCCCAGATCTTGCCCAAGTCACGACTCATGCTGTGAAAGATGTGACCATATCTTATTCTCTTGGTATACGAGGATACGAGGGTAGAGAGGCATGTAGATATATTGACTGAACTATTTAGTAGATAGAAACTATGGAGGAAGGAAGAAGTGGGCGAATCCACTAGCGCCGGATCAATGCGGAGACTAATCACCAAAATCGCCGTCTTTTTGTTAGGATATTTTTTCGCATACGAAGCCTCGCGCTCCAAACGTTCTCGTAATTCACGTCGCCTACGACTTGCGCATGCATGCCAGGTTGCAACGACTGATGAAACTGCTGGCGATGGAACGAATAGTGATGTCGGTGTGCATGATTTCTGATGAAATGGGGCGGCTGGGCTAATAGTTTCCCGGCAAACGCTCTCCAAATCCGAACACGCCAGACGTTCATCTTTGCCCGCGAATACTGACGTACCTGCCGATGATGTGACTATGTCGGCTCGAGAGAGGTATTGCATTTGACTGTCCTCGTTGTTGCTAGACTCGTATGCAGGAACTTGCCCTACACGATTGATCAATGCATCAAAGCTTCAAGACGACGGCGATGGACCGGAGGGGACGAACAAAGGCATGTTCTTAAACCAACTACTATCTATAATATTGGAATCTAGTGGAGGAGGCCTTGGGCCCAAAGAGCTCATGAGGCTGGACGGTAGCAACTCACTGTCTGTCAAGATTCTGCATCCACCCCAACGAACTTCCGATGGAATAGACCTACCGCCAGGAGGAATGATAAGTGGCGACGAGGTTTTGCTGCTGAGAGGCGAGTCCGCTTCGTGCGGCACCTTTCGACGGCGAGAGATGGGTGATAGACGGCTTCGGCTTCCAATGCCATTGGAAGCCTGCTTGGGCGTTAAACGAAGCGTTGTGCAATCTGTAGATGTGACGAAGGTGGCTGTTCTATTGCGCTCACCAGCCGGGGGTGTGGTCTGAGTAGCTGCATCCACGTAAAGGAACTTTAGGCTGGTGAATTTCGGTCTGGAATGAAATCCAGAGCATTGAGATCCCCCATCAGATGCACTTGGAGACGCGTTGAATCGCTCGCCATCAGGGGTACTTGAGGGCGACTGAGACGAGCGAATCTGCATCGTCTTGCGCCAACGCGGTGTCTTCGGCATAATGTCACCAGAGACAAGGGAAAACATCAGGCAATTATAGATTCAATGGTGAAAAGTGATGCAGAAGATACAAATTTGAATTGAACGCGTCTAGTGGATCGACGACCCAGGAACAATGTTCTTGCTCAGATCTTGCCTATATATTCTTGCCCAGATCTTGCCTAGATCTTCTTGCTCTGCCAACTTAAGTAAACAAAAATTAAATATATGAATATGGTAACACAAGAAACTAAAGGGACTGAATTTTTGAACTCTCTCTACATCATTTCACCTTCCCTTCTTTAAGTAACATGAAAATAAGAACTCTGGATGCAATTCTTGAATGCATCATGTAAACCTCAAGTAGATTAGATATGCTGAGCTTTTAGACCCTAGTCTTGCCTAAATATCGCGTAGATTTGTGCTATCATAACACACTGTAACTAATTGTCTCGTCTACATTACATCTACTATCTTATCGCCGACCTTGAACTGATCTCCTTTCTGAACCCATCATCGTTCATTATCATGGCTCCAACCTCCTTTAGCATCGTTTTCGTACAGTCAGGATCCAGAGAGAGGCAGCTGGACCTCGACATATGTGAAAGCTGCTACTTACCACCCCACCATCACACGCCTCTTCAAGCGAGCTTCCGAGCTTGTTGTCGCCCATAGCCTTACCTCAACAGAATTTAAGGGCCATCCTACAGCAATCGATGGTGTTCCGAGTCGGCGTGTTCGTTCGCATGGAGGCCATTCGTACCGAGAAGCATCAAACCCGGTATCAGCCATTGCAGCCATACATGGATGTCAAGGGGTTGATGAATTACAGCCGACCATGGAAGCAGATATTGATGTTCATGGTTCGAACCAAGAGAGCGCATGATTGGGTTAGTCCCAAGTACAAATTCAATAAGACGCTTAGAGGCATGTGGAAGCGATTATTCAGAGTCGCAAAAGAGGTAGTTAGAAAGAAGAATGAGCAGAATTCCGATGAGGAGGAAGAAGCAGAATCGGTGGAGGAGAGTAACAACAGCAGTCAAGATCCCGATGAAGACAATAAACCAGAATTAACGATAATTCAAAAGGCATGTTTGAATTTTTGTTTAGCATTATTAGATGATGGCATCACACGCAAGGAGTACGACAGCCCGTTGGTGTGCGCATTGGCGGTTTTGGGGGTTCAAGAAAACGGGTGGATGAATGCAAGCAATTATCCCCCCATATTGTCCGCCATGATCAAGATCAGTCGATTCATGGTGATTCAGCAAGGATTGGAGATGAGTCGACAGGATTTTGGCGGAAGCAGACTTGACAGCCGAGACAGTCAAAGCAGCAGTTCAAGTCAAGAAGTCGATGAATCCATTGGGCGAGGATGTTTGGAATATGTCGTCAAGATGATGAATCGATTCATGGTGCGAGGCAGTCACAGTCCCATGCAATGGATGTTGGATTTAAGAACGTACGGACTGAAAATTCATTACAATACCACCAGCGAAGGTCACATCGATTGGGTGGAAGATCAGATATTGTACAAGAGTATTCAGTTCAGCATGAGCGAGTTTCGAGGCATGATTCACGGGTTGGTGAGGGAGACCCGACGCATGTTAATGAAAGATTTGATTTTCGAAGATGACGGTTTCGTCGGTAGGGGAATTTCCGCCGATTTTGGTGACAGCGAGTTCGCTGCTTCTGCCCTTTGTTTTTGCGGTAGCGGTATAGCTAACCCGGGCTCATAACCTCTTGGTATACGAGGACACGAGGGTAGATAGGCATGTAGATATATTGACTGAACTATCTAGTAGGTAGGAAGCGCCAAGCCGGCTTCGGCCGGAGTGGAATTATGAGCAATAAACGTGTTTAAAACTCACTAGCGGTTTATTCATGTTTGTTTATTGGTTTTATATTATGTAAAGTTTAGCTCAAGGGGTTTGACCTCGCTGTCACCGTTGCTCCATGAATTATGAAGTAGAACACCCTCGTCGGTCGAAGGTTATCCTAGAACGAAGACCCTAGAACGGAGCCACCAACATCATAAAGATAACGTCGAAAAACAATCATTGACGCAAGGTAACTGCAGACAACTTCGACAAGACACGACAAACACTTTCAACTCATTAGACCGAACAAAGACATTTGCAGAACCGGAATATGTTATAGTACCCATTGGACCCCATAACAGCAAAGATAAAATGTTCTTTTGCATCCAGTTTCGTCCCAAGAGAGTCTCCTGGACAAGTGAGAGTTTCACCAAGGCATCCACTTCCTTTGCTTCTAAAGACACTTTAGTTCCTTGGGACTACAATGATGAACCGAAGAAGTCTGCCACCTATTTTGATAGCGAGGCTGCTACCCGCTCTACATCGTTGAGCTCTCGTAAGTATTTGTGTTCTTGAACAGCAAACGGCTTAGAAATGCTGAATCTGAAAGTAGGCTCCACATCCTTTGCTTCTGAAAACACTGTACCATTTTCGATCGACGATAAAGATTTGAAAGGTAAGAATTACTGCTAAAGATCATTGAAAACAGAAGGAAGTTGACCACTTTTACAGAAAAAGTGTCCAAGGCTATGCTAGTAGAGGAAGACCGATTTCCTGTTCGGCACCTTCAGGACACCATCTCGCAGCGACCTGATCGAAGTCTTCTTTCTTTGAAAGAGAATATAGGCCAATTTGAAAAGATCGTCGAATCGTTCCGAGATGCCGGCACAGTCTTTGTCGAATCACATCCCGAAGGACACTATGTCGATAAAATTCCTCTGGAACGTCGCGAGAAGAAGCTCGGGCTGGATCTAACCGAATTCTGGACCAAAACCTTTGAAAAGCAAAACAGCAGCAGATTGTTACTTGGTAAACAGCTCGCTGGTCTTCTGGAACAGTGCATTGAATACGGCTTGGCGAGTGTATTAACTCATATTGTACCCATCGTCGGGATCGATGTTTTGCTAGACGATCAACCAACCAAAATCCGGCTAACCGATGTTTACCACTGTCCAGGACTACACTATAATTTGATGTCAGTCGGTCAGGTGGAAGCCAAAGGGTATACGTGTAGTATAAAGAACGGCAAATTCCGATTCGTGGATTCAAAGGGTGCCGTCGCCCTCATCGGCTCGAGAAACGATGCGGGAGCATATTTCGTGGATACACCAATCAACCCCCCAAATTCCCGATCCCTGGCAAGCAGAACAGGGCCAGAGGCGTCATGGCGCCAATGGCATAAACGGTTAGCTCATTTGAATATGGCAGACGTCAAACGCCTAGCCAACATGAGCACCGGCATCGATGTGGATTCGGCTGATAGCCTAGAAAACGAAGAATCCCCAGAATCGGTATGTGGGGCCTGTGCCATAGGCAAGCAAAATCGGGCCCCAAGCCGAAAACCCCACACCAGAGCCACCAAAGTAGGTGAGCTAGTACATACGGACCTCGCCGGCGGTAGTAAAATACCCCAGACCGATGGAGGATCCAGATATGTAGCTACTTTCATTGATGACTACAGCCAATATACGACCACATATCTACTGGAACGAAAGTCCGATCTAAAAGACGAACTTCGGAACTACCTGAAATTGATGAAGACTCGGGACACCCCGGTCCATCGACTGCGTTCAGATAATGGAGGTGAGTATGCTGGTCATCAAACCATTGAATTGCTCAAAGAGCATGGGGTCAAATGGGAGCCGACGGCACCATATAACCCGAGTCAAAATGGAGTTGCAGAGCGATGTTTTCGCACTCTTTTTGAACGAACTCGCGCTATACTGACTAGCGCCAAATTGCCGATACGGCTATGGGGTGAAGCAATAATGACTGTCACCTACCTGAAGAACAGGAGTCCTACCACTGCGTTGGACAAAATAACTCCCTATGAGGCATGGCATGGCAAGAAGCCTGACCTTAGCTACCTACATACGTTTGGATGCATAGCCTACCACCATGTGGAGGGAGCCCGTCGAAAGCTCGATGACAAGAGCTTAAAATGTCAGTTCTTGGGCTACGAGGGAGCCAATCAGTTTCGCTTGTGGAATGGGAAGAACGTACTAATATCTAGTCATGTTCAATGGGACGAGGTAGTCACCGAAGCCGGGGGGTATGATGAAGACCTTTCGGTACTAAGCTTCGATGACCAAACCGACGATGCACCTTCCCCGATAAAAACCACTGAAAATGCGGAGATCGCGGAAATTACCGACGATCACCAAACAAGAACACCAGCCGCTCCACAGAAAGCTAGTAAGAGCAGGCCACTAGAACTAGAATCAAGCGAGCCAGATAGCTCAAGCGATTCTGATGCACCTGATGCTCCGAGCGGACGTCCCAAACGGGCCACCGCTGGACCTGTTGACTACAGGACACTAAACGACCCCTGGACCAGAGGCCATAATCGGGGCTTTGCCAGTCGAGCAAACCGAGTTCAAATTGAATCGGATACTCCACAAACAGTGGAACAAGCTAGAGCTAGTCCCGATTGGGAACAATGGAAGCTCGCATTCAGGAGTGAGCTCGACGCTCACACCAAAAATGACACCTTTACCCTGGAGACACCTCCGCCGGACCGGCGAATACTGCCGATGCGCTGGGTAACTACCATTAAGCGAGGACCCAAAGGGGAGGTGATCAAATACAAAGCTAGATGGGTGTGTAAGGGGTTCCGCCAGGAGCAGGGAATTGACTATGATGAGACCTTTGCTTCGGTGGTCAGAGCCACGATCATCAAAATGCTCCTAGCATTGGCGGCCAAATATGACTACGAAGCCGAACAAATGGACGTCGTCACCGCTTTTCTAGAAGCACACCTAAAAGAGGAGGTCTGGGTGCAGCAACCGCCGGGGTTTGAGCAAAAAGGACCAAATGGAACCTTTTTGGCCTGTCGCCTAAACAAGGCTCTATATGGATTAAAACAGGCACCTCGGGAATGGTATGCAACTCTGAAAGTTTACCTCATCTCCATCGGCTACCAAAGGGTAGAAATTGACCATTCAGTGTTCATTCATGATAATGGCATCATTATCGCCATCTATGTGGACGATCTGCTTTATCCTAGGACCAAATATATCCGATATCCAAGCTCTGAAGCTGCAATTTGCAGAACGCTTCCAAATGAAAGATCTTGGCTCAATCGGGTGGTATCTAGGAATGCACATAACTCGTAATAGGGCTGAACGAACTCTTTGGATCAACCAAAGCACCTATATCAAGCGAGCCATCGAGCTCCTGGGCATGAGCAATTGCAGCCCAACTAAAATACCGATGCACCACAGGTGCCAGCTCAAGAAGAACGTCTATTGGAAGTCAAAGGAGTGGGTCGAATATCAAGCCACCCCTGAAGAAATAGGGGGCTACCAATCAATCATCGGAACACTGATGTGGGTAGCCTGCCAAACACGGCCAGACATAGCAGTGGGCAAATGCAGCAGATATTCGGCGAATCCTACCCCCGACCATGACCTAGCTGTCAAACAAATCATTCGATATCTAGCCGGTACTGCTGAGCTGGGGCTTCGATATGGACCTTCCAAAGTGGAGGGAGTTGGGGGAGCTGAATTCTTTGGATATACCGATTCAGCCCATGCGGATTGCTTGGATTCCCGAAGGTCCACCTCCGGCTATATGTTTTTCCTATGGAATGGACCAATTAGCTGGAGCTCCAAACGTCAGCAATGCGTCAGTACGTCATCTGCTGAAGCTGAATATGTCAGCGAATGTAATGCAGCCAAAGAAGTCACCTTCCTGGTTCAAGCATTGAAAGAGGTGGGATATGAAGGTTCGGATACGAACCCAACCACCATTTTAGCTGACAATCAAGCGGCTATAAAAATGGGTAGCAACCCCGTCAATCACCCCCGGGCCAAGCACATTGATACGTCCTATCACTATGTCCGGAATAAGGTAGAAGAGGGAGCAATCATACCCACCGATCAAATGGTGGCCGACGGCCTAACCAAGCCCCTGAACTCAGGCAAATTCCTAAGGTCCAGGTAGTCATGAGACTAGCGTCGGGCAACGACGCTGCCGCCGAGCATGGCGCCGGCGAGTAAAAGAGCATGGATATACAGTCAGTAGAGGGTCTGGATAGCTTCATCTGGAGCTTCAATTCCTAAGAGGGAGTGTTGGAAACAGGGAACAGTACTGTTACCCCTGTGGTTAGTAATCTCCGCTCCGAGCCGCTCCGAGCCCTATAGGGCTGGCGCTAGGGGATTCAGGGGATTCAGGGTATTTACCTTCCTCCCACTTCTTCCTTCCTCCGTAGTTCCTACCTACTAGATAGTTCAACCAATATATCTATATGCCTCTCTGCCCTCATGTCCTCGTATACCAAGAGTTATAGCAGAAGAGATCTGCCGAATGGTCCTGAATATGTAGTCTTACTGTATCTCAAATCTTCTGAAGGTGACCGAGAGACTTATGGATTTATACCAAGGAATAGAAGGTTCCGTCGCTCTAACAATTATGAGATGTGGGGACAGACTGTCGTGGGATGGTTGCGCAAGGACCTTCACCCTGGGTAAATCTTACATGATAGTCAAGTAGAAAGACAATTTCTATAAGACATTAATTACCCTTCAATTTCGAATCTCCATTCTTTTAATCCTCACTTCCGGCTCCTCATTTCACAACACCTAATCCTCAATCCCCAATCCCCATCCATGGATAGAAATACTCTACGCTTATTGGCATGGCTCGCCCTGTGATAGTTTTGAGCTCGCCGTCACCTCGGTGCCACAAGGGACATCGCATTCTGTTGTTCCATAGGCATGTGTGATGGAACAAGTACCTAAAGGGACGGAACATTTTGGCACCGAAAAGGGACCCGAAAAAGAATGCTGGAGACGAACCTAAAAACGAATTCCGAAGGAAGAGCCGAAAAAGAATGCTGGACAGAATCTAAAAATAAACGCTGGAAGCCAAAAATGAATGTTGGAGAGGGAGCCGGAAAAGAATCTTGTCTAAAAATAAGTGCCGAAGATGGGAGACGAAATTGATTTCGAAGGTGCCTCAGACTAAGATTATCAACGGAAACACTTCGAATCCTGTTTCGATCTTGGCAGCCTCAGTGTCTGGTCACATCAAACACATCTCTTCATTTGAATCTTGGGCGGAGGGAGACGCTTAATTGTTTCGCGCTCGGGCATTAGATATGACGGCTGCTAAGAACACATTGCGCCCTCCTGTGAAGGGCTCAATGCATTGTCTACCAATTCAGATCGGCCTCAATGCAAGCAGAGGACCAAAAAAATACATAGTAGACGACGGAGCTACGTCTCGCTCGTCACACAACTTTCAAGACGTGGAGAAGAAGGCAATCCAGAAAGAAACTAGGCTACATCGCGATTCAAATTTAGAGAAGCGACAGCAACGGCTCGAGAATCTATCTGCTTCGAATTCAGATTACTCCAGAAAGCTAGATATGAAAGAATGCATGCTGGAGGTACAGGCAGCGCTGATACGAAAGCTGGCGGCTGAAGAAAACCGTATAAAGGGCTTCATGGAGACTTTCGAATTATCTGACATGAACTTCAATGAACGGGTGAGAGATGTGGAAGAGGGAATACAGGCGCTACAATACTGAGAGCGAGAGGGAGAAGGAAAGCGACAGTAGATACTTGGTTCGCATAGGAAGTTGGTTTCAGCCTAAATACGAGCAGAAAGCAACCACGCCCCATCGTCGCTGTTTCCTTGTGAGGTGTTGATATTTTTCTTGGGTTCGTAGATTCCACGACTTCACAGTTCCTCATCAGGATCTTTATAAGTTTCGAAGCGACGAATCAGTGCAGTGACATTGTTTTGCGGCACTGCAACCACGGCCTGAAGCCGCTGCAAACGAGCCTCTTCCCAGATGGTAATTGGTGTTGTCATCTTCATTCGCTTACCATTATCCTGTACAATGAAGCTGGGTTCAGACGGCAGTCCCAAAGCATTCATCACAGAGACTACACTGCGTGCATCAGCATGATGCTTGCGAAACCTGTTGTCCCCAGTCGGCGAGAGCACCACGAGCATACGCCCGCTTTGTCGGCGAAACAGAAATCGCGAAGCCTGCGCAAAGGACAGACTTTCCTCTCCACGCTGTTGCTGAGCCATATGCAAAGGCGGCTCGGGTTGGTTGGCAATTGCAGACGGTACATAAGGGACAAGAGATGTTTGAGGGCTTCCAATCGACGGTTTTGAGGAGGCTGGCGAGACTGGCGAGACAACGAGTGGGGAGGCTGGCGAGGTAAAGAGTGGGGAGGCTGGCGAGACTGGGGAGGCTGGCAAGATTGGTGAGGCTGGCAAGGCTGGGGAGACTGACACGGGCTGCGGCAGTATTGACTCCCTAGGAGAAGTGATTGGGTCAACCGCATGATCAGGATCTAACCCGTCACCAAGACCATCTTGTTCTACAACAACATCTTCACCCGCCAGTGCCACGTCCAGCGAGGTTGGAAGACGATCCACCACTGGCTGCACTTCCGAATTGGACATAGCAACATTTTCATCCTGATGCTGAGCATAGTTTTCTTGATGTACGCGCGTTAATGATTGCTGATCCAGGTCGTCTTCTTTTGAACCAAAAAAGGCGCGAAAGAAGTCTCGTTTGACGGCAAAGGATGTCAGATATTGTTTGGGAAGGGTGCAGTAAGAACTTGAATAGATGTGATCAAGGAAAAGGCTTTCCTCGTCTGCTTGAAAAGAATGCTCCTTCGGCCTGCCGCATCGGTCGGAGATGTCCTGTCCACAGCCGTCGTGATTCGAAGCCAATCCTGGAGTTGCCGTCCCTTTTTCAACGTACGGCACGTCACTGAGAAGTTGACAGTTAAGCTGCACTATTCGACGCATTTGCTCAGCATCCATGGCATAATCCTTCAAAGGCAGAATACCATGCACACACTCCTCGATTGCGCTGGCATCCGCTGCTTTTCGGTCACGATATGTACATCGTAATCGTCGATACCCATTCTTCGATGCCAGCGAGTAGAGCTCATACCAGCGTCGCTGCTGTCGTCCTGCGTGCAAGGTGGTCTGTCGAGCAATGTCTCTTCGGGGTGCCTGGCCGTCCATGGCCGGGAAGTGGCGAAGAGCAAAGAGCCAGAGCTGTCTGTACGACAACCACGATGAATGGTAAGTAGTCAATGTGCGATCCTCAAAAGTAAACTCACTCGTCTGCACTTCCATCCTTGTTTGTCCGCTGTGAAGTGCGCCGAAATCTTGAGATATGGAAACCTTACATTTCCCCGGTAGAATTTTTTTCAGAATCCGTGCGCCAGGTTCCAGATATTTCGTGTCTTCAAGGAAGGTATGAATGGATGGAATTACATGCTGTATTGAGCAGACTCGGTCGAAGATTCGTGATCATTGATCGTTGATTTGGACTGCGGGTAGAACATCACCAGGGACTATCCTGTTCTGAATGTGCGCGCGGTCTTCCAATGAAAGGAAGGGGCATCGACCTTGAAGGATCGCGACCGTGTTGGCATCGAGCCCAAGCTGATCTGCCTCGCTATCCCCGACGATATGTGTCCATGTTTTCTTGATCTGACGCAAATAGCGGGTCATCTCCTTTGATAGTACGTTAGAGATGGACATGGCATAAAGGCGAAGCTCATACCTCGGGGCAACGTAGATCCAGGAGTCGGGTGAAAGTCCCTATCAGCAATGCGGGCCACAGACCTGCAAACGGGATCAGAGCGTCCAGGCTCTCCACAAATTTCTCCGGGAGTGCCTCCAATCGCAGGACGCATCTTCGCATGCTTTGGGAAAGCCTGGTGAGCCATCTTCGCCTTCTTGCGGTATCACCACGCAAGGTGGAAATGCGAATCTGACGAAGAGTGTCTCCATCATAGAATTTCGAGGACTTTGCATTGTGCTCACGCAAGACCTCCTTCACCTTGGGGCTAAGATCTGGCGCTTGTCAGCGAACATATATCTTAGCTAGCGCGGGCCCTCCCACCCTCAGAATAAAGATCCACAACCCACCATCTGTCCTCGTTCCCCGTGAGAAGCTTTCGCGTCGCTTCAACGCGATGTCTTCCGTGCAGGCAGACAACAGGATGCTCTGGATTGAAGCGCGGTGGTTCCGCTCCTGGATGAAGGCCTTGGGGCACAGCAGACCGAGATATCAGCGCCGGAACGTGGTGTTCGGGGTCCAGGCGCAAGCATCCCTCCAAGCGAAATAAGTTCAGCAACGTCGTAACATTCTTCTTGTTAAGTTGGCGCGGATTGTTAGGAAGCTCTTCATGACGGATTTTGTCAAGAGGTATCCTGACCGAACCGCAAAACGTTCAACTCTTCTCTTGAAATATCTGCAGGTCATCAGCTGAGAGGTGATCCCTGATGAAGCATGTGTATGGTTTAAAATACCTTTCCGTTCGGGAGCGCTATGAATACCTATTAGTGAACCAACAAAGCGAGCCATATCTGGATCTGATAGCAATCAATAGTGATGCACGAGACGTGTTCGCAATAAATCCTCGCATTGCCTCAACCCCATCCCTCCTGATACTTCCTCTTCTTTCGGACCTACACAAGTCTTGATTCTGATTTTCTTTCTTCTTCGCCCTCGGCAGTGTTTGAAAGTTTGCGTGTCTATTATTAGTTTGACAGTATGAGGCTTCAAAAACGACTCCTCCAATCTTGGCTCACCTTGAGAATTGGCTCCCTTATATTCAGTTCTTTCCCCCCCCCTCTTCTGGCCGAGTACTTCATGTTGAACCATCATCTTCAGTTACGGAAGACAGTGAGATATAAGTATTCAATGACTGGCGGTGGTTTCTGAAGCGAACAATCCCTTTACCATTCACCATCGTCGCCTTCCTTAAATAGTAGATGGACGCGACTCAATTCTATGCAATTGCCGCAGGCGGCAGCATTGTTCTACTGCTCGTCGTCAATTCTGCACGTCATCTGCCCGAACTTCTTGCGCCTGGTCGAGCGTTGCTACAGAAATACTTTCTGCTTCCCATGTTTGTCAGGCGACATCGTTTTGTTGGGCTCTGGAACCCCGCACAGATATCATTTCAGCTGATCTACCTTGCGGCCAACGTCTTCTGTGCCAGTTTCAAGGTCCACACCGCGAAGGAAGTAAGCACTCGCGCCAGTCATCTATCGCTAATCAACATGATTCCAACCTATTTTGGATTTCACCTCAGCTTCGTTTGCGACTTGTTGAACGTTCCATTGACCATGTACCGTTTGTTTCACGCATCAACGGGGACCATGTCGGTTCTTCTTGATTTGCTCCACGTTCTTATTCATGCGATCAGCAAGTTGACTTTGAACTTCGGCAAGTCATGGCTAATGTTTGGACTGATCGTGAGTCTATCTGTCCCAGGAAAAGATTCTTTACTGATCTTCATCGTTGGCAATCATTGGCATGGTCTCGCTGTCGTTGCGTTTCTTTCGACCGCTGCCCTATGAAGTCTTCCTTCGTTGTCATCAGGCATTGGCCATCACCATCGCTTATGCTCTTTGGAGACATGTCCCTCACAGCGCAGCTGCCGTTGTTGGAAGAGCTGATACAAGGGTTCAATCGGGCTGAGGTTCGCACACGTAATCTCCATTTAGTGTGGCAGTTACAGAATCTTGGTTTGCGTCCCTCGTTACTTAGCACCGATGGTATTTAACAATGATAGGCGATGAATACCCGGCAAATGATTTGCTTGACAGAGCAGGACACGTTAGATCGTGGTTATGTAAGTTAACAGGAAGGTGGAACTAGCCTCGGCTTATTAGCGTGTGCAGAAAGCTATGGATTCCTTGGCATCGCGATTTACTAGATATTGAATCCAGACATTCTCAAACCTTCAACGCTCTATTGGAAAATTTTTAGAAAAATCAAACCGGTAAATTTGAAGCTGTTCAAACCTTTCACAGTGCTGACATCCTTTTAGCCCCCCCGACCCCCGAAGCCATCATGCCGTCGTCACGTCGAAGTCAGAAACCACCTCTAGAGGATTCACTCATCCCCTCAAGCATCTCAATGGCGTCAGGCAAAGGATCTTCTACATATAGGACAAACTTCGGTTTAAATAGAATCGAAATCTATGTTACCCGTTTCCAATTCCCTTTCCAACGCTTTGATATCCGCCTCAAATATATAACCACCGGCGCTATGCTTGAAATGCTGCCTTGGAAACCGGTCACAGCGACTTCTAGCTACTGCATAGTGCAGGAACTCACCGAAGGAGCCCTCGAAGCTGGGCCATATTTCATGAAAGTGCCTTCTGACCCAGGCCTTCAAAACACTAAAACTGAGCTCGATGGGGTTGAAATCCGGCGAATATGGAGGCAGATATCGTACTTCACACCCGTGTGAGATAATGAGTTCCTCGATACGAGCATTACAGTGTATGCTGGCGTTATCCATGATGATCACACTCCTCGGAGCCGGAAAGGGACTGCATAGAGGTAGCAATTCATCTGCTAGCCATCGAAAGAAAGCCTCGCCGTTGAACCAGCCTTCACGAATACCGGTACAGGGTAGATAGCCATCGATTGTATACGCCGGAAGAACGCTTCAGGAATGCCCTCTCTTTCTAGAGGCTTGATAGCGAGCTGGCTCACCAATTGGTGCATAGGCTTGATGACGCCACCCCGTAGTCTCGTTGAACAGGGTCTCGTCAACGAAGACAAGCTGCTCAGCAGTCAGACGAAGCAGATCTGCAACCCAGTTTAATCGCAGCTCATCGTTCTGTCTGATGCCCACACGCTGTCCCTTTTTATTGCTCCAGTGTCTTTTCTTCAGAATCCTGGATATCGTGAACCTATGAACATGTATACCCCACTCTTCCCATAGGAACCACACCATCTCTTTCTGCATGGCCCATGGCTGTTGCTCCAGGTATGTAATTAGGGAGTCTTCAGCTGCTGGAAAGACCTTTCGGGGGGCCCTTAGGACGAAGCTGAGGTCTAAAGGGAGAGTCATACATGAAGAGGTTCTCTTGCATAGTATAAACGGTGTTACGGTGACAGTGAACCTCTTCGGCGATGGCGAAGGGGGTCCAATGTAAAAGCAGAAGGCGTAGTATCTTCGAGCGAAGGGCCGGAGCCAGTTGACCTGTCATAGCTAAAAGGATGTCAGCTGTGAAAGGTTTGAACAACTTCCGGTTTGATTTTCTAAAAATTTTCCAATAGAGCGTTGAAGGTTTGAGAATGTCAAGAATGTATAAATCAAAACTCATTTAGCTCAAAAGCTTTGCAAACATGTTGAATATTTGAATTCTACAACACAACTGCGCAAGATCAATGTAAATTATGCATGCATGCATGAAATTTGCAAAAAACAAGACGGATATTGTTATACTACAAGAATCATGAATGAAAGATGAGAATATAACAATTTTGCATTCATTGTTTATCTGCATCAAATTAAATGTTCAGAATACTCATGTCAAAGTATTAATATTTGTTGCAAAAAATACAAAGAAATTTACATGCACATCAAGATCAGACATAATCAATAACAAAAATATGCAAGCGATATCAATAACAAACAATAAAATTCAAAGAAGAATTTTATTGTTCAATATTTACAACAAAAAGTTACAGAATGCAAATGATGAGCAATTATACATGATTGAGCGAGAATTAGCAAAAGTTATGCTAAATTCTGAGCAAAAAGTTATTATCATTGAAGACTTTAATGCACATCATAGCTGATGAAACGCAAAAATTTCAAACTCTATTAGAACGAAAGCGTTAATAAAGTGAGTAAATTTACATAAGTGCAATCTGATTAACACTTTTGATATAAACACATATCACAACTATTCAGATCAATCAAGCTCAGTACTTGATTTAGCATTTACATCAAAGAATATGCATAATCACATCAAGAATTGACATATAAATGAGAACATAGACACAGAATTCAATCATGAAGTAATTTTATTTACAATAGTTACAGAAAAAGTGAAGTTGATCGAAAATTCGTTGAACGCGTCATACAATTTGCAAAAAGTTGACTGAAAAGACTCTGAAAAGCATTTGCAAAAGATGAAAGACAAAATGATTGTCAAGATGCAAAGAATCATAAGTTTAAAAGCAAAAGTCATTTATTTGACTGAATGCATCAAGAATACAGTGAAATTATTCGTATTTAAACAACGAATATGCGCAAAATCAAAATTCTGATGAAACAATAAGTTCAAATTTTTTTTTTTTAATTCTTACTCAATTCAACACTCATTATGAGTCTATGCAAAAGCTATATATTTGCGATCAATATGATCTTCGCTTGTATTCTCTTTCTTGTGATAATATTCATATACTGTAAAATTTATCAGCTGCTTAAATTCTTGTATAAATCAAACAATTTGTGCTTTTTCTTGCAGATATCATATGATATTCTGATGAAACAACCTTCTAAAGAAATCGAAGTTCTTTCTTATAGATCGTCGTCATATCAGAAGTGTCTCAGAATGAGTTTCAAAAGATATACATCTTCTTTGTAGATCGTAGTCATATCAAAACTCATTCTCGATCTCTAATCATTTGTAGAGTCATCTTGCGTTTCGACTCTTATAAGGCGTGAAAGTCATCATATGTCTCGACTTTCGTAAGATTTCTTGTAGAGTCACTGTACATCTCGACTCTCATGAAGCGTTCTTGTAGAATCATCATGTATTGCGACTCTTGTAAAACGTAGATTATTTCTAGCTCTTCTTGCAATCTCTTTTTTTTTTCTTTTTCTTCATTAAGTGCATGCAGTCTATGACTATGATACTGTCTAGACGCTGTGTGTATGTTATAACGATTACATGTATCTTGATCAAAGTCACTGCTTTATATCTTTTTATTGATCAATCACATCGATAGTTTGTGCAAACAAGTGCTTTCAATCAAACAACTTCGCTCTTTCGTGCTCTCGTTTTCTCGTCTCTTCGTGTTCTTTTCACTTTATTCTTTCGTTCTCAATAGTCATTTTCTTGTTGCAATTCAAGTACTTTTTAAGTACTCTAGCATTGTGATTCTTTCAATCTTGATGATAAACAACGTTAATATAATGTTCGTGTTTTTGAACTGTACTTTTGCTTTAAGCTGTAACTGTTCTGCTCTATAATGTTTGCAGTTCAGTAGTAAGTGCTTCGACGTTTGTCTCGCCTTGCATATTTCATAGCATTTGTTCAAATTATTCCCTGATAATCGATGCAAATAGCTTTTAAAATAGTCATGTTTCATTTTTAACTGTATAAACGTTGAAAACGTCAGTCTGTTTATTTTTCGAAGCTTCTTTAGTGATCTGTAACTCAGATTCACTCTCGCTGTGTGCTTCTGATACTGATTTTCTTTTTTGATGCTGTCATTTCATGCAATTAGTCATTGCTCTTTTATCTCTTTGTCTATTTGCTTTTTGATGAAGCTCATGATTGTCGATCTTTTTCGTGTTACATCTTTGATCAATTGATTCACTGCTTCGTTTTCGATGATGTTTTTGCGACTCAATACTCACTGTATGCACATATGACATTGATTTTGTTGCAAATTGATCAGATTTTGTCGTATGTTATTGAATAACTTCAAGTTGACATTGCTCTTTGCTTTTAATCTTTGCAGCGTCATTTGACTATCTGTGTACACTCAAATTTCGCTGTCTTCAGATGCTTCTTCGCTGCATATCGCGATTGCATCATCAATAGTTTGCAATTTCGCTTTCGTTATGATTATTTTATCAATCACGCTTGTTGTCTTGCTGCATCTAACAGACTTGTGCGTGAATATCATCATGATTTCAATTTCTGTTTTGAGCTTTGCTATCTTTTTTCGAGTTTGCGATGCGTCAATGTACATCACTATGTTTTTCGTCTTTTTGACTATTGTTTCCAGTTTTCTATAGTGTGTATTTATCGTTTCACATGTTTCATCTCTTGCGAATTCGATTTGCATCTTTGTCAGATATTTGATTTTCTGATCTCATGATTTCTTGAAGTGAGAAATTTCGATTTCTTTTATTGAATTCAGTGTTTTTTGCACTTTGTTCAATATTCAATATATCTGCGTAAGTCTGTCTTTGCACTTCTTGACTTTTCAAGATAAATTCACCTTCGTTTCGTTTCAATTCAGATATTTCAATGCATTCAGATCTAAATTCAATTCAATAAAGTATTGACATGAGTACGAAATAAACGTTCTTTTTCTGATAAAGTGTTTTTTCGATAACTCAACTATTTAAATTGCATAGTTCTTGCACTTTTGATTTAATTGCATCTTCATCGACGAGATTTCAACTTCTATTTGCATAGCATCTATCGATGATGTTCAAAACGCACTCAGAATTTTTTATAATGCAGCATTTTGCAGTTTGCAAAATTTGACTAAGTAGCTTTTTTGATTATTTCATCATATTTCGACGTCATAATCACTAATAGACGTGACATCTATCAAAAATATGTTGCATACGTTGCATGCAACATACATAAGGCACGATCTCTATGCTGATTTTTCTCTTAGCGAGAAATAGTCTTTTCTCTTGCAGCAGATTCACAGTTCAAGATGAGCGAAATCTTTCACTGCTCAGATTTCAACAGTTTACTTCTTAAGCATGAGTTGCAGACATTTTATCAGCAATACGCATGCATATTGCAGTCGATTTCTTCTTTAATCACATCAACATGCGTTACTGTTCTCTTGAACTATACAGATGATGTCTTCGACTAGAGATTGATTTTATCATCAAGACATTCAAAAGTCAGAGTTCAGTGAAGAAATAAGATTCTTGAGATCAACAGTTGTTGTCATTGTATATCACATCTTGCAGATGCTCGCTTCGCTTGTAAGATGTGCAACTCATCTGTTTCATGTTATTTGTAGAAATTTTTCTCATGCAGATCAATCATGTCTTGCAGAAATGTTTGTATGTACACTTTTAATCAGACAGCGTAGTTCAATCATTCTTTATTAACTCGCTTGTGTCTCTCTTCTTTTAATGAAGTCTTCTCATCAATGTATTGCTCATGTATAAAATGTCTGTGTCTGAACGTCTGTTAAACGATATTAATGAGATTCTTAAGTTTATTCATGTCAAATTTAATGAATCTCATGAGTTGTTTATGTTGTAGTAATAAACATGCAGTCTTAACAAGATTTATACATAGTTAGCATGTGGCCGGCGACGAGATCCACCTGTACGTGGTGCCGGCTACGAACCTTTTGATTCTATTCTTCGAATAGAAGTCAGGAGAGCCTTGAGATCTCAATCCGACGCAATTCGAACGATGTTAGGATGTTGCGTGGGCAGGAAAGCCGACCGTGCAGAGTTTTCACCTACGCGACAGCACCCCCCCTAACAGTCACAATCGATCTACGAAGGAGATTAATGACATGTCGATGTCAGTAAGAGATGGAAAGATATCTAGTGGAAAAGTCGGCCTCAGTATGAGAGTCGTGACTACAAGTGGTCGAGGGATTTGCGACCCGTCGACCGCGTCGGTATACTGGAACGTCTCCACCACATCGCCGAGTAATTGATGGAAAGATATCAGGTAGAATAGTCGGCCTCAGTCTGAGAGTCGTGACTACAGTGCTCGAAGGAGTAGTGACCCGTCGATCACGCTGGTATACTGGGGGGGCTTGAGCCCACCTTCTTTACTTGACGCCAAGTCATATATCTATCTACGTGGAAAATCGAGAGCGCAGAAGGACGATCAGAACGCATCCTCCTCTATCGATCAGAGCCAAATCATCTAACGATTGCGACCGCACGCCTATACTAACAATTCATTCAACGTCTACGTGACACAAGCCAAATCAAGAGAAGGAAAGGATTATTCAGTACAACCACACCCTACCTTCCCATCGTGTGCGCCTCTCTTCCATCATATATTTCTCTGCTCAATGAATGGCAATCATTGAGCGAGAGAACACAGCTATTGACTACAACCACGAGCACCACGGGTGCAAAGGAAACGTCTTCGTCTTCGGACCGAGGATCGGACCGGAACATCGTTTGTAAAGGATACTATCTACGAAGAGCAGGGCAAGGACGATGCGGCATAATCAAACAGCACAGACACTCTCACCAAGGGTTTACTAGAGCGTCACGCGCTGGATAGAAGCTATAGGTTCAAACATGGTACATAGCCTCAAAACTTACTGTCTCAGCGGCGTCGAAGTCGCCGTATAGTCGGCGAGCGGTTTTATTCCCCAGAGGGTTTTGTCCGTTCATATAGATAGCATAGTTTCCCCCATGGGTCGGACCTAAACCGATGTCACAAGGGTGTATGAATTCAAATCAAATCAAATCATAGTTAGCATGTAGATTTAAAGAATGTTCATGATTTGAGTTCTTTCTGCTAATCACTCTCAACAGATCAAATGCAAGAATGTTCTGTCTCAGTTCTTGTTATCATGACGACAAGATACTGAATTGAATGATTTTCATAAGCGATTTTTCTCATAGTTCTGCGTTCTATTTAACTTTCTCATCTGCATGCAGATTGCTTGTAGCATGCGCATTGAGATTATTGAAGTTTGCGCGATCGCGAAAACTCTGCACGCAATCAACGCACAACGCTTCATCATTACGCAGCATCTCAATAATTTTTAGACTTTACTGTAGCTAGACAGTAGATTTGTAGTCAGCATCATGTACAGATGAGTTTCATTGCTGATCTTTTGCAACCTCTTGCACGCTGTCACTTCGTACATTCTAATGACGTTCATCATGTCGTTGTTGCTTCTTCGCGCGTTTCAAGTCATGTAAAGAGAAGAGTGTAAAGAGTTTGAGCATGCAATTGCAGTCTGAGTACATCAGTTCATTATGTCGATTGCATTCATCTCTTTCACGTTAGCGATTGCAGCTAGAAATAGTGATTTAAGCGATTGAGATGTTGTCACGTTGATGTTGTTCTGATCGCGTTGTACGATGATGACTTTGCGACGACAGCGATCTCGAGAGTAAAGAGTATAGAACATTAGACTTCACTGAATACTGCAGACAGCATCAATGAGTTCGTAGTCAACATCACGTACAGATAGTTCTTGTTGTTGACTCAATAAGCTCATTGAAATGTGAAAGATGCTGTTGTCAAAAAAGCAAATCTGAAAAAGATGCAGAAATGATGATGCATGAGCAAAGATAGTGCAAATGCAAAATTCATATCATGATGCAATAAAGCTGATCAAAAATCAATTCTGAATCAATTTTTTAAACAACATTGAAGAGAAAGAAGTGTTTCAAACATACAAGTTCATTAAATCATGTTTAATTGAAAAGCTATTCTTGATACAAAACTTGCAAAAAGAATTGAAAATTTAATTCAATGAAAAGTGCAAGACATTTCTGAAAGCAATGTACTCATCATCTTTGAAAATTCAAATCAATGAAGAATTATTATCAAATGAAAGTATATAGTGATTAAGAGTTATCACAGAGAAAATCAAGCACGTTATTAACTTCTCAGCATTCAGAAAAGCATTTAAATCAGACGAAATGTCATTTGCAATCATACAGCAAATGTACAAAACTATATTGAAAATCTTTAATTTAGTGTATTCAGATTTGATTGAAGATGACTATCATTTGAAGATATGACACGAAGACACAAGAATTATTCTAAAAAAATCAAACAAGTTGAATTATTTAATTTCAAAGACATACAGAATTATTATGCTGCTAAACTGTTTTTTATTTTTATTTTTTATTTCTTCATTAAGTGCATGCAATCTATGACTATGACACTGTCTAGACGCTGTATGTATGCTAAGTTACATGTAATCTGATCAAAGTTGCTGCTTTATATCTTCTCGTTGATCAATCACATCGATAGTTTGCACATACAAGCGCTCTCACTCAATTCTCGTCATCGTACTTTCGTTTTTCTTTGTTTCTTTGCACTCTTTGCATTCTACTCTTTCATTTCTAATAATTATTTTCTTGTCGTAATTTAAGTATTTTTCAAATACTTTAGTGTTGCGATTCTTTCAATCTTGATGATGAACAGTGTTAATATAGTGTCTGTATTTTTGAGCTGAGCTTTTTTCTTAAGCTTTATCTGCTCTGCTCTATAATGTCTGCAATTTAGCAGTAAATGCTTCAACGTTTATCTTGCATTGCATATTTCATAACATTTGTTCAAATTATTCTCTGATAATCGATGCAAATAACTCTTGAAATAGTCATGTTTCATTTTCAGCTGAATAAAGATTGAAAACGTTAGTCTATCAATTTTTCTCATCTCTTTTAGTGATTTATGACTTAAATTCACATTCGATATGTGCTTTTGATACTGATTTTCCTTCTTGATGCTGCTTTTTCAGACATTTAATCATTGTAATTTCGTCTTTTTGCAAATTTGCTTTTTGACGAAGCTTATGATGATTGCTTTCGTGTTGTCAATAACTGATAATTCTTGAGCAATGCTTTTAATCAATTGATTTACTTTTTCGTTTTCAATAATGCTTTTGCAACTCAATATTCACTGTATGTGAATTTGACACTGATTCTGACGTAAATTGATCAAGTCTTGTCGTATGTCATTGAATAATTTCGCATTGACGTTGCTCTTTGCATTTAGTCTTTGCAAAGTTATTTGACTGTTCATGTACACTCAAATTTCGCTGTTTTTGAATGCTTTTTCGCTGCATATTGCGATTGCATCGCTAATAGCTTGTAGTTTCGCTTTCGTTGTGATTATTTTGTTAGAATCGCTTGTCGCTTTGTTGTATCTGATGAGTTCATGCGTGAATATCACTGTCGTTCTCATTTTTGTTTCAATCTCTGCTATTTTTTCTTGAATTTGCGATGTGTTGATGTACATCACTATGTTTTTCGTCTTTTTGATAATTCTTTCTAATTCTCTGACAGAACGACAGCAACGTCTCTGCGCACATGCTGCAACTGAGCGAGGTAACGCGACTACTTCGATACACGAGATATAAAGCAATTGCGTCAAGCATTTTCTATCAAAAAGAGTAATCTAGGTTCTTGCAGACTAGATTTATATCATTTTCGTCTGACATAAGCCGGTAATAGAAGGCGATCTATTGCAGATTTCGAGATAGAAATTGAGGAATCTCTACACTAAAGTTACTGTCTACGTGAAACGCTCTGAGTAAGAGGTTAAAGGGATATTTAAGGGGTGCCAAGTGAATTTTCTAGAAGCTCGAAGCCCGAAACTCGGAAAAACCCGCTATGAAAAGAAATATAAAGAGTCGCTTTATGCGCTCTTCTTCGCCTCGTTTCGCGAATAGTAACGCGAAACTCAGCAGAAGCAATAGCTTAGCGTCAGAACTCAAAACGTCAACAATAGAAATCAAAAGATCAACGTTAGAGATTGAAATAAATCTATGAGACGAACTTAGCATGAGTTTGTCAACAAGCAAACAACTGCAAACCGACATTGTCGATTTATTTTGCAGTCAACAAAAGTCGCTCACATCAGCAAATAGAAAAACGCAATACATGTTTAGTTCACTTGATGCATTGATGCTAAATTCACATGCAAATGCGCAGAATGACAAGAATACAATCAATCTGCAAAATGTGAATTCGCAGCAAAAAGAGCAAACACAAGCGATTGTGAAATTCAAAGGAATGAAAAAGCGAAAAGGAATGAAAAGTTCGCAAAAAGAAGCTAGCACCGAAGTTAGTACTAGCAAGTGCTACGATGTCATCTCTAAAGAGATGCAGATAAAGAGACTGCGCAAAAGAATTGAATTTGCAGTCAATCAGCTAAGACAAGCAATATCAGAACAGAAAGAGACTATAAGTCATAGCTTAATCTACATTTGAAGAGCATGCAACGAAAGCATAGAAAACTCAATTCAGAAGCAAATTGATCGACTTCAAAGTCAAACAAACAACAAACTGAAGATCATTCTACAATTGATTCAACAAAATGCTGAAAACATCAAAAAGAGAATCAACGCAAAGCAAATGACAGAGAATTTGCAAATCTTGCAGAAGACACAGATTTCGCAAACGTTGCAGATCATGCAAAATTCGCAAAAACCAACGCAGAAGCTCACATATGCGCAAAAAGCAGCTCAAGTCACAAGCGCAAATGCAAATGCAAACACAAATGCAAATGTGAATGCAAATGCAGACGAATGAAACCTGGTTACCAAAAAACCCTTGCCAAAGTCACAAGAGATATCATATCGCAAAAGAAGATTGATAGTTACTTCGAAAAATGAAAACTGAATTTTACAAGCGATGAAAATGCGCAATGCAGTGAACAACGCACTGAAGAAGACAAAGTCTGACGTAATAGTCACTACAGTGACTAAAACACAAAGAGATAACAATATTGCTTTAACGATTTCAGAGAAATACATCGCGAAAGCTCTACTGAAGCAAAGAGATATATGAGAGCATATATTCGAAGTCAAAAGTATCAAGAAGAATGAAAAATGATACAAGATAGTGATACACAGTCTGAAAATCAATATCTTCAACATGAAGATTGAAATGAAATATCTAAGAATTGAGCTAGAGAAGTACAATTCTGAATTGAAGCTAATAATCAATTCAATATGATTATCAAAAGATGAAAATAAAGCAAGAAAGAATCATGCTTCAACGATACTGACGTTCAAAATCGAAGTCGAAGCACAAAAACATTTGAAAAAATGAGTTCTAGCAGCGAAATCAACATATCAAACGGTCGAATATTGAAATTATCAATCAAGCAATCAGTGTCAGAGATGTCAAACATTTGAACATTTGCAGAACAAGTGCAATAAATTATCAAGATGCTTGTTTTGTGAACGAAATCATCAGACATGAGAGCATAAATGTCAATTATCTACGTGCGAAGACAAGCAATCATGCAATCACATGATCTCTAGATGCTGCAACTGTCAAAATGCACACTTCGCAAATAGTGTAATGTGCAAAACATATCAGACAGCTCAGTCTATTAGCTCACAAAAAGATTATTTAGTCACGAAATTATAATGAGTATTGCATTCGAAGAATCACAAAACAACGCAAATGACGAAAGCTTTGCAAACACGTCGAATATTTGAATTCTACAGCACAATTGTGCAAGATCAACGCAAATTATGCATGCATGCATGAAATTTGCGAAAAACAAGACAGATATTGTTATACTACAAGAATCATAAATAAGAGACGAAAATATAACAATTTTGCATTCATCGTTTATCTGCATCAAACCAAATGGTCAGAGTACTCATGTCAGAGTACTGATATTTGTTGCGAAAAACGCAAAGAAATTTACATGCACATCAAGATCAGACATAGTCAATAGCGAAGATATGCAAGCGATATCAATAGCAAACAATAAAATTCATAAAGAAATTTTATTGTTCAATATTTACAACGAAAAGTCACAAAATGCAGATAACGAGCAATTATACACGATTGAGCGAGAATTAGCAAAAGTTATGCTAAATTCTGAGCAAAAAGTTATTATCATCGAAGACTTTAATGCACATCATAGCTGATGAAACGCAAAAATTTCAAACTCTATTAGAACGAAAGCGTTAATAAAGTGAGTAAATTTACATAAGTGCAATCTGATTAACACTTCTGATATAGACATATATCACAGCTATTTAAGTCAGTCAAGCTCAATACTTGATTTAGCATTCGCATCAAAGAATATGCGCAATCACATCAAGAATTGACATATAGAGAAGAATGTAAACACAGAATTCAATCATGAAGTAATTTTATTTACAATAGTTACGAAAAAAGTGAAGTTGATCGAAAATTCGCTGAACGCGTCATACAATCTGCAAAAAGTCGACTGAAAAGACTTTGATGAGTATTTGCAAAAGACGAAAGACAAAATGATAATCAAGATGCAAAGAATCACAAGTTTAGAAGCAAAAGTCATTTATTTGACTGAATGCATCAAGAATACAGTGAAATTATTCGTATTTAAACAGCGAATATGCGCAAAATTAAAACTCTGATGAAACAATGAGCTCATCGAAAGGCGAAAGACGCTGTCGTCAAAAAAGCGAATCTGAAAAAGATGCAGAAGTGATGATGCATGAGCAGAGATAGTGCAAACGCGAAATTCATATCATGATGCAATAAAGCTGATCAAAAACCAATTCTGAATCAATTTTTTGAACAACATCGAAGGAAAAGAAGTGTTTCAGACATACAAGTTCACTAAATCACGTCTAATCAAAAAGCTATTCTTGATACAAAACTCGCAAAAAGAATTGAAAACTGAATTCAATGAAAAGTGCAAGACATTTCTGAAAGCAATGTACTCATCATCTTTGAAAATTCAAATCAATGAAGGAAGAATTACTATCGAACGAAAGTATACAGTGATCAAGAGTTATCGAAGGGAAAATCAAGCACGTTATTAACTTCTCAGCATTCAGAAAAGCACTTGAATCAGATGATATGTCATTCGTAATCATACAGCGAGCGTACAAAAGCATATTGAAAATCTTCAATTTAGTGTATTCAGATTTGATTGAAAATGACTATCATTCGAAGATATGACGTGAAGACACAAGAATTATTCTAAAAAAATCAGACAAGTTGAATTATTCAATTTCAAAGACATACAGAATTATTACGCTGCTAAATTGTTTAGACAAAGTAGCAGAAAAAATAATAGCAGTGCAACTGTCTTACACAGCTGAAATTAATGATAAGCTGCTGAATTTTAATCAAATGAGAGACAGAAAACAAAGATCAGCTATAGACGCAGTACTAAATCTAGTACATGATGCGCAAATGACGAAAAGTCGAGAAAACACGCTTATCTGCCTACTTCTAGATGTCAAAGAAGTCTTTGATCATGTTGCGTTGAAACAGCTGGTCAAAATATTGATTAAATTGAAAATATCGATCAATTTAATCAATTGAATAAAATGTTTCTTACAAAATCGAATTATTGACTTAGCATTTGACGACGAACGTCAGAAATCAAAGAAAATAAGCACAGAAATATCACAAGATTCATCTATCTCGTTCATTTTATTTCTAATTTATATTTGATACTTGTTTTCAAAGATTCGCGCAAAGTTCGGAAATTTACAGTCACTCAGCTATATTGACGATGTGATGCTATACGTTGAGGAAAGAAATATTGACAAGAATGTGAAAATGCTGGAAAACGCAGCAAAAATCGCTTTCACATGAGTTGAGAACAACGCAGTGCAATTCGATGACTCGAAATCTGAATTGATACACTTTGAAAGTCACAAGACGACATTCAATCAAATGATTATTCTACTCAATAACATGATCATAAAATCAAAGACATGCGTACGATGACTAGAAGTCTGACTGAATCGAAAGCTCAACTTCAAAGTTCATGTACAAACGAAAATCGCGACAGTCACAAGAGCGCTACACTCGTTGTTTAGATTAATGAATAGCGAGTGAGAACTAAATGTCAAATCAGAAAAGCAGTTATATCTGACATGCATCACGTCTATTAGCGATTATGACGCCGAAATATGATGAAATAATCAAAAAAGCTACTTAGTCAAATTTCGCAAACTGTAAAACGCTGCATTACGGAAAATTCTGAGTGTGTTTCGAACATCATCGATAGATGCTATGCAAATAGAAGTTGAAATCTCATTGATGAAGATGCAATTAAATCAAAAGTGCAAGAACTATGCAATTTGAATAGTTGAGTTACCGAAAAAACACTCTATCAGGAAAAGAACATCTATTTCGTACTCATTTCAATACTTTATCGAATTGAACCTAGATCTGAACGCATCGAAATATCTGAACTGAAATGAGACGAAGACGAATTTACCTCGAAAAGTCAAGAAGTGCAAAGACAGATTCACGCAGATATATTGAATATTGAACAAAGTGCAACAAACACTGAATTCAATAAAAGAAATTGAAATTTCTCACTTCAAGAAATCATGAGATCAGGAAATCGCAAATCGAATCCGCGAGAGATGAAACGTGCAAAACGATAAATACATACTATAGAAAACTGGAAACAATAGTCAAAAAGACGAAAAACATAGTGGTGTACACCGACGCATCGCAAACTCGAAAAAAGGTAGCAGGGCTCAAAACAGGAACCGGAACCGCGATGGTATTCACGCACGGGCCGGTGAGATGCAGCAAGGCGACAAGCGTGGTCGACGAAATAACCATAACGGAAGCGGAATTGCAAGCTATCGGCGATGCAATCGCGATATGCAGCGAAGAAGCACCTGAAGGCAGCGAAATTTGGGTGTACACAGACAGTCAAATGGCGCTGCAAAGGCTAAAAGCAAAGAGCAATGTCAACTCGGAGTTATTCAATAACATACGGCAAAACCTGATCAATCTGCAACAAAATCGATGTCATATTTGCATACAGTGGGTACCGAGTCGCAAAGGCATCGTCGGAAACGAAGCAGCGGATCAATTGGCCAAAGGCGCGGCACGAAAAAGATCGGCAACCGGCATCAGGAAAAGAACAACCATGGGCTTCATCAAAAAGCAAATAGACAAAGAGGCAAAAGAGCAATGGCTAATTGCATGGAACGACAGCATCAAAAAAGGAAACCAGTATCAGAAGCACACAGCGGGAGTAAATCTGAGTTACAGACCACTAAAGGAGCTTCGGAAAATAGACAGGCTGACGTTTTCAACGTTTATACAGCTAAAAATGGGACATGGCTATTTCAAAAGCTATTTGCATCGGTTATCAGAGGATAATTCGAACAAATGCTAGGGAATATGCAAGGCGAGACAAACGCCGGAGCACTTACTACTGAACTGCAAACATTACAGGGCAGAACAGTTACAGCTTAAAGCAAAAGCACAGTTCAAAAACACGAACACTATATTGACGTTGTTTATCACCAAGATTGGAAGAATCGCAATGCTAGAGTACTTGAAAAGTACTCGAATTGCGACAAGGAAATGGCTATTGGGAATGGAAGAGTAGAGTGGGAAGGACACGAAGGGGTGAGGAAACGAGGGCACGGGAGAAAGGAGTTGTTTGGTTGAAAGCGCTTGTTTGCGCAAACTATCGGTGTGATTGATCAATGGGAAGATATAAAGCAGCGACTTTGGTCAAGGTACATGTAACCTAACATACGCACAGCGCCTAGACAGTGCCATAGCCATAGGCTGCATGCACTTAATGAAGAAATAAAAAAATGAACACTTACTGGTTGGGAGAAATGATCAAGACAGGAGAGCTGGATGTTGCGCTTGAAACGTTCAATTTACTGCTTGTAGGTGTTTGCGTTACGGCGTTGGGATCAATCCCCATTGCAGCTTTCTTGCTCAACATTCAACTGAGTGAAGGGCCGTCGAAGAGTGACTTGGAGGCTAGACCTGTCATGTTAAAGGGCAGCACGATGTGCACGTACTCAGCCTAGAACCTTTGGGCAGACCATTCGATCATGAAAAGTGGAGATCTCCAAAGCTGTGAGGTTATCACTGATGGAGAAGCCTACGGGGATCATCACTCTGCTGTCTCTCAATCCTTATGAGTACCTGCCGCATTTGCACCAATAAATGTGATTCTGGCTATATCAGCTATGAAAAGGGGAACTCGAATGCGGTGGGCCGTTCCAGTCCCAATCCGCAAATCCTCGAGATTTCTTCTATTATACAAGGCCACTCAACAACTTGCGAGCGCTGGCCTTTACGCTGGCTCAGGAAGCCCAGAGCAAAGAGATCCTCCCCACCAAAAGGTTACTCTCGATAATTTCCACCATGACACTAAACCCTCAGCCCCGCCGTCTTACACCATAGTTAGTTCAGTACCACCACCTTCTTCGGCTCCCTCAACCGTGCCACATCTCCCATTTCCTTCAAGATCGTCTTCGAACGCTATCAAGAACCATTCCTGATTGTCATCTATGCCACTCGCCGCCGATGTCTCTATCAAAATTAACGCTCCCTCTTCTTCGTAGGCTCTGCTATGAGTAAGTCGGTCACTGGCCCTCCTTGCCCAATATTGATCCGAAAATTCATCAAATCGTTCCAGTAAGGGTGTTTTGTCAAATGAAACGGCGAGAAGCTGGATCATATCCTCATACTCGTCCCCGAAGGTATCAAGTACCCGTAGGAACGAAGAACCCATCCTTTCGAAGACCATTCGCCTGTTACTTAGAAGTTGGCCATTCAAGAGAAAATCCAGGTCGGTCAGATAGTCACCTTTGACGGGTTGCGCAGTATCGTTCGAAGTGTAAGGGAGAAGTCGTTGATGACACACTAGGGCAGCTAGGGTCAATGCGAGCTGCTCGGTTCTTTGAGAATTCCGAAGATTTTCAACCAATTGTTGATATAGCTTCAAACCGTCGACTGAGCTTGCCCATTCACTAAGTACTCGAAGAGGCTGACCGTGAACTATTGAGCTCCAAGTGAGAAGCAATAGTACATTGTTCTCTGGCTTTCGAAGGGATGGACGTTGGTGGTAAATTTGCTCGCTGCCTTCTATCAGTATTACTCTTGTGTATTCGCAGAAAGACGGCTTACAGATGTATGCAAACTAGATTTACCTGCCCTGAGCCTAATCTGCATAGAATCTGCGACGGAAGATTCTAGCAATATTAGCATTAACTAGGTACGTCCTTTCAGATATCGTACCAAATATCCCTTCGGAAAGCCGATGGGAAGGAAGTCCATTAACTGCATACTCCATTCCACTGTATCCAGCGTGCTGATATCTGGGTCTCCAGCGAAAATTTCGGATTTCGAAAGCGCACCGTGCATTTGCTTCGAATCAAAACTTCCAAACGGGTTTGTACCGGCGATGCCGATGAGAAGACCAAATAGATTGACGTTGTCGCTGATCGAATGTTCTGGGTCGAGCGCATGTTGTCGACGTTCCACCCTACCGCCAGAAAATTCCAGCAGGCATCGGAGTAGTGAAATGTTGTGAAGCTCCAAGCCTTCTAACATCTTCATCGATGCCTCGATCTCTGATGCAGCCTCGAATAGAACTCTACGACCCTTCCAAAAAGGTTGAAGCAAATCGTCTTCGTCTTTTGCCAGGAGCTCGAGGGCAAGACGAGAGTCATAACTTCCCAGCAAGTTTAAACTAAGGAATACAAGACATCGCGTAAACTGTTTGCGAACTTGAGGATCAGATCTCTAAAGGATGTTAATGGAATTCCTAGCCCAATGAGCGAAGAGCCTACCGAAATGTCGTGGTTTAGGATGGCTCTTTCAAGTGATATTGCTAGGCCTTTTGATCGGGCAATACCACGATAACATTCCTCGAGTCCTCGACCGCGCCCAGAACGGATCGCATTTACAGCGTTGAGGAGAAAATGAGCATGGGCCCTCCTTGTCGCGTCCCAGATACCATGAACCGATATGTCTTTCTCTGTTGGCGTCGTTGGATTATAGTCGAGGTTTAGCTCGAGCCCATGAAAGAAAAGCCATGGAAGATATAGGCTATGGACAGCAACATCGTATTCTCCGCCGTCATTACTTTTTCCAGTAACATTGATTTCCGGCTTTGATCTTACTTGGTACGCTGGTGCGCAGCCAAGCTTCCATGGCCCATTTCCTAGGTTTGTACTAAGCTCCTCGACGTCAGATCGAATCGGTTCTGAGACCTATGAAGTTGTGTGAATTGTAAGTTCTTGAGAAAGGCCAGAGTCCACATCGGCTTCTAGCGAAGCCCACGAATACTTGATCTCATTGGTGACTTCAATATACTTGAACTCTGGCCACGCAGCTCTGGGCTCAGGCGTTGGAGGCGGCGCTGGATCGACTACACGCATCTCGGGCGCTGAACAATGGGACAAGGCAAACCCATTAAGAAAAGAGGGCAACGAGCCCTTATGGAATACTTTATAGGCAAACATGCATGCACGTCCATGCAAGCCGCGCAGTCTCCAACATTTTGTGATATAGCTTGCAGGAACCACCAAGGCAGCATTGAGGATGTGAACTTACATAGAGCATCAAGGAGGCGTGCGAGGGTTCGGGGATGCAAGCTCTAGTTCGCCTATGTTGCGTTCCTACCTGCAAATTGCTCTGCAGTTAGCAGGAGCTTGGTGATACGTAGAGGCCTATGGCTTTACGACCCTGCTGTTTCCACTTCAAGCCTCTGAGCAGGGTCTCTACAGTCGGCTTAAAGCGGCTCGATTTTAGAGACAACGAAACCCTCAATTGCTTCCTTGATCGGTAGCATTGCCCCGGGTATGCGTAGTATGCGTAGAAGACCGGAGCGGATCCGGTTTCAAGAGCCTTAGATGTAGTACAGGTCCTTCCTGCAGCGGGCTGGACATTGCTTTAGCGTTGCCGGGCTCGTTCAGGTATAGCTGGCTTGCGCCCTCACACAAATAATCCTTGTCAAGAGGCTTTTTGCTAATGCAATGTCCAGCCCGCTGCAGGAAGGACCTGTAGTCTGTAGATGATGTTATAGAACTTACCCAGCTGGATGGTAATCTCCGCCTACATAGGGCTGATAGGGCTGGGGCCCGCGTTTTACCTGCTCGCTCCTAGATAGACTCCTATCCAGCTTCCACCTACCTACCAAAATGCCCCATATGACCTCGTATTCCAACAAATCCATTGCTCTGGCCACAGTTATCGCTCTGTCTTTCGTTTATTAGAAGGTTCACCAGATTGGCTTCTCTCGACTATCACGTAGTCATCATCGACCGCCATCTTTGACAGGCGATAGGTGGGCAGATGTTCTGCAGAAGTCGGAGGCTAGAATCTCCGCGCACGCTATTCCTTATTCGCTACTACCATGTAGTAACACATAAGGAATAGCGCGCACAGACTAGTGCTTTTCTTTCCGAGCTGCAAGCCCATCACCAGTACAATGATATGAAATCATACGTTGGGCTGGTTGATAGAAGGAAGTCCTTGTATTTTCATGAACATACAAGATGTAGAGTATAATCTTGCCGCCTCCCCGCTCGATGTATGCCACTAGGCGCGCCATATCTTCCCACTTCGCTATTTGTCATTCTTTTATGGGGATCAAACGCCGGCATGCACAGAACCACAAACCAAGAGAGTAAAGGAACTCATGCCAGTGCTGTGTAAATGAATACGCCACAGGGAAGATCAGCGCCGTTCGTCTCTGATTGCATTGACATCTGAAATCCTGATACGGACCTACGACTGAGGAGACGAGGAGAGAATGGGACTATCTTGTTCATGCACAGTCTCTATAAAGAACCTATCGATCTTGCAGCCTCGTCTTGAACAGTTTCCTGCATCTTGCCTTCTTCGCCCTGTTTATCACACTCAACCTTGTCTGCTGCAGGTCTCGCCTGCACGCGTGCATTGCCTTGTTTTCTTATTATGGAAAGAGTCTCACCGATACATTTTCGCTCAAAGCTGGATCTTCAATTGTCCGCACTAGATGAGAAGGCCTCAGACGCTCCACCGATCCAATCCAGAAAGCTATCGCCGATCGAATCAGCGGCTCCCCAAGATGTGCCCCATCGAGCTCCCTTCTTCCACAGCGTGCCGCCTCCGCCATCATCTACGCTACCAGATCCGTGTCTCTCAAAGTTCTTTGGTTTCGAGAATCTACTTAATCCCATAGATGGGAACAAGACCAGTGCAAGCGGCCATGAACACGATGGCAAGAGAACGGATTCTCTACGGGCTGCACCAAAGGCAGCAATGTTCCGGCTTTCAACACCTTCTCTGCCTTCAATCTCCGGAAGAGATTCGCTAGGAGATATTACTCTACCATCTGTTTCGCCCGCTTCAATGGAGACATATCCTCCTCTACTATCACCGTGTCTGACATCGGGGTCATGTACAAGTTGCGGGCCAGGTCTTATCACGACTGATCTGTCAACCGCAACCGTCGACACGCGGCAATCACCCTTCGTCCTTCCCCGAGATCAGGCGTCTGCATCAGTGGGATCGGGTCCGCTGCTGCCCTTGGAGACCGCGAGCGAGAAAGGCTTCAACGCGCCAACATCAGGGGCTCCGGGCCAGAGCCAATATCAAACGATGATCTTCGAAACGGTGAACGGTCCTATTCAGGTACCTGTTGACGTGCAAGCTGCGTCTAAAGTCGCTGACCAAAAGCGTAAGCGCAATGCCACCGCCTCCCATAAATTCCGCCAGCGGCGCCAAAAACAGGAACAAGAGACCGCAGACAACATTTCAAGACTAGAAGCAGAAGTAAAATACTATCAGCTGGAGCTGGACTTTCTGCAGGGTGTATTACAGGAAAATCACATCCCTATACCACCTCGGGCCCCATTGCCGAGGCGAAGACATATCTCGCTTGAAGGGCCGCAACATCAAGATACGGCAGCGTCTGCTCGAAACGAAGACAGAAACAATCGGAGACGCACCAATGTGTATGTAACCGCCGCAATGGCTACCTTCGCAAACGGTTGAGGCCCCCCCTGCCCATGCCTTCTTTTAAGCACATGACCACCATGTGATCCGAGCGTATGCAAGTATTAAAACGAAGGGCGTGTCCCTAAGAGCTATTTCATCCTAACGCCAACCCGTTCGATGCAACATCACCGCGTTAATAAAACAATTCACAACGACATTTTCTTTGAACTATTATGTATATACAGCATGCTTAAACGCCGATCATCGAGCGCTCAAGCGAGCAATTATTGCCTCATCATTTGTCTTCCCCGAAGAGATACCCCATGGTCGGCATGTTCCTCATCGTATTGAGTGTGCACCAAAAATCAGCATTCCCTTGAAGGCGTACACTGCATGGGTGATGCCATAGCGACTGATGGGTTCGTCTAGAAGAATGGTTTTGGGTTGCTGTTGATCTGCTTCTTCGTTTCTCAATCACTTATGTAATAATCTCAGAGTAGGGTTTTTCTATCAAAGAAATACATCAACAATCACCCAAATTCTCCATGTGAAAATTCCATAAGCGAAAAGTGTTTAGACCGGTATCATCCTTGCACAACTAATGGTCATTTTACTATACTAACATTGATAAGTCAAAAGCTTCAAGGGCTCATCAGACAAGCACTATCTCCGTCAGGTCGATGAACACGAGTATGTGATGGGAGAAAGAAGTTTGCTAAAGGATTGTACCTGGCTTCATGCATTACTTCACTAGCTTGAAAAGCGGGAGATGAGGGCGGAATGGCATTGTGAAACTGACATTAGAAGAGGCCTTTGTTGACATAGATTATTGCATGAGCTACAATAGCTTGACAGAGTCTTCATGTATCCCTCTTCTGGAATATTACTTGGAAGCAAGGCCGAATAGTGAGGCTATATGACAAACACTACAACATATCTAGAACGCAGGCTTGCTACATCAAGGCGAGCAATCGATTGTATCCACGAACTAATATTTATGGAGTTCAAAGGCCCCAGTAACGCCCTCCACGTCCCCTTCATGAAAGGTCTTCGTTGCATCCTATATTCATGCTGGCTTCCAGTGCCCACGATTCATTTGTAGGACGAACGAATAACAAGGTATCATCCGTGACCTGGTCCCCCTCACATACGCGAATGGGTCGGTCGATGTTTCACATCTGTTGCCAGAATTTTCGAGAAAAATGCATATCTCTATCTCGATTGACATCGTTATTAGAAATTCGGAACCCAAGATCTGAAAGAAGGAGTGTTGAACTGGGTGCGATATATTTCGTCAAGTTTCTTCAAAGGATCAAAGAGCGGATTTGAAAGCTGATCTGTCCACTGGCATGAGTGACGAAGTATGCTGTGTAAGGGGTAAATTCCCGGCTTCATCACGGACGACAGTTGGCTTCCAAAAGCTACCTCTGGTCTATGGATACTGCTGATATTTATATGAACTTCAATACAAGAGCCTGAGCGTCCACAGAATGAGAAGGAATATAAGAAATCTCCACTCCCTAGTAAGACAGCCGTTCTGCTATATCTCACAAATCCTGGAATTGCCAATTGTGGAAATCCCTTCCGCTTCTTCGGGCTTCGACTGTCTTGAAGTACTTGTTTGGCATAAGTGAAAAGCTTCTGGGTACACCTTGTAAGCTGACCATGGTGAGTTGGCAATACTTGTTCTCCATCAGCTTTTTGATCTCTCCTATGAAGCTGTCGAAATCTTTTGTGACTACGCCATTGACTTCGGTAAGGAAATGATGAAGAGGAAGGCCGTACATATCCGCTGGGCTACCACAGCGCCGGTCGGTCAAAAAAATCTGACTGTAAAGCTTTAGGGCGCACAAGGGAACTGGATAGTACGGCGACTCAAACGTAGCCCCAAGGAACCAGACTACTCTATTGCACTGCCAGCTAGATGTCGTGACGGTAGGCACGTTAATATCAACCTGAAGTCTGTTGCGAACGACCGTCATATTCAAGCTTTCGCTTGTAAACATTTCGCCAAGATCTGACATCTGCGTAAGTGATTTCTCTGCCAGCTTCAATATAATATCTCCTGGGGCAAGAGTCTGTTGTTCATGGCCACAAGCAATGTTCGAGACCTTGATGAATTCCCTACCCGGGAAGTCTCCGATTGTTTCTTTGGTGTGTATCAGCGAAAGTACATGCTGGATATGCAGGAGCGTCATACCTTCAGATATACCAAACACGTGTGCCGCGCTTTTGTGAACCTTCGCGAATTCAACGTCCAGCATCCTACATTCTGCTGGCAGAAGCCCCTGCTGAAGACATTCGATCGCTGGCATAAACAAAGAGGCCGAAATCCCCACATACCTTATGTGTTCGGTCGCAAGGAACGGAAGCCACAATGCCTCCACATCTCCATTGACGTCGAAAAGTATGCCGTTTTTGCAGAGATAGTCAATCTGGAGGTGTATCCCATCCACATTAATCGGTTGGTAGAATCGTGACGGTTCAAAGTTGCCTGTCAGCGGCTCAACATACATCACAGTTGTCTCGACTGTACATGGCACTGAGTCGTCTCGATTGAGCCCGTAAATAATCGTCTTGTCTAGCGCTTTGAGCACTCTCTTGCTGAAAGTCGCGCTTTGGATCGGGCCGTCAACGAGTGAGCTGTCGTATTGAATAACCACAAAGTTCAGGGCGTGCTCGTATACCATCTTAGCGGGACATTCGATCGAGTCGCCAAAAATCACAGACAATGTACACAAGTCCGAAGGACATAGACTTCGGGGGATTATAACGAAGCCTGCAGTGGCGTTGATCACAAGGCCCATACACACTGTCTTGCCGACCGACGCTCCGTTCGTGCCATAAGGGTTCCATATATCCACCTGCACCAGACTTGCTGCAACTTTTTGTATAGCAGGATGGCTTTCATCGGCCCATGTTGGCGGCAGGGTCTTCCTCATCGGTGAAGTCGCAGGCTGTACAAGTCGAAGATAAGTTGAAGTCCAGGAAGCAAAGTCATCTTGACGAACTCGAAGGATCATTGGCTTGCGCAACCAGTGACGATCTACAGTGATAATGTCATGGCTCAGAACATGAAGATCATGAAGGTTTCGATATTTGATAGCGATTTTCGCCTGATCTGTACGATGCTCTTCTAAGCAGACAGATGCCATTTACCGGGTATTTTTTGAGTGATCTTGATGAATGCATCCAGGTCTGAAGTTGGCTGATGATCAATAGAGTCAATCAACTTGTCCGAGTTAGTATCTAGACAGAAGGACCCTGTGGCGCGAGGAAGAAAGACGCCTTTGATGGGGACGTTATACAACATAGCGGTTTGAAAACGAAGGTCCTGCAATGTGGCGCCAGCGAATTCGAGCAGCCGACATGGTGCGATTTTGAAAAAGTTTTGCACTGATAGCTCAAATTCAAGGCTGTTTTGACTACGCTGTACTCGAATTTTGATGTCGTCCTCAATAGCATTATCTATAAAATCCTCAAATTCGGAGAGTGACGTGACATTTCGACCGTTGACTTCGAGAAGAACGTCGCCCTCCTTAACCCTACCGTCGGATGGTCCTTCGGGCAGGATCTTGTTGGCCACCAATAAACCAGAGCCGTCGGGGCTATGTTTGTGGATAATGTGTTCGCTCAAACCACGTGCGCGGCATTCAGCTGGTTTTTCGAGTGTCCATATGCTCTGAATCGTCCCTCTTCGTATACTTTGTCCAGATTGTACAGACTGCAAGGCACGTAGAGGCCGGTCGAGAGGTAATAGAAGGTCAGTTGACGCATTTTCATACCCTCCCGCTACCAATCCCACGGCAAATCCATCTTTGGTGACCACAGGGCTTCCTGAACTCCCCCCACTTACATCAGCTGATGCCTGAAGATAGGGCGTTACTGAAAAAGGTGTCAGTACACGATATTCGCTTTTTTTGGTTGACGACACTTACATGCATCTTTGTAGTTATGGCCATAATCGGGAGGATTGCAATCCACTCTGCTAATCACACCGGGAAGGATGCTCATGGTCTGTCCTGCATCATTGCCAATAACCCGAATCTCAAGGCCTTCTTCGACAATTTTAGGTCTGAGTTTGATCTCTTCGACGGGCAGACCCGATACATTTTCAACGTTGTATCTCACAAGAGCAAAGTCGTGTTCTGGCTCAACATACACGATCTCGACGAAAGACTCCGCAGCACCTTTCAGAAAAACCGCTCGACCCGAATATGGTCCCTCGCCAACCACGTGACGATTTGTTAAGATATAACCGCGATCCTTGTCTACCACAAATCCTGTGGCTTGAGCGCAACGGTTTGTATCGGTATCGAATGGATAAGGGAACGCTGAGTGGATAGTGACGACCGCAGGAATAGTCATATCCATTGCGGTCTTCCAGGCGTCAGCGTCGTCGACCCGGAGGTTATTAGCCATCCTGCTGTTTCTTGTTGTTTGATTTTATT
>JAABUV010000592.1_pt1 | contig 54925 bp, 59 predicted proteins | sample 5559971 | NCBI WGS metagenome assembly JAABUV01 (sample SAMN10711881, study PRJNA513362) | rock metagenome | isolation source: Antarctica rocks | place: Antarctica: Victoria Land, Knobhead nord | collected 2015-12-19 | reverse complement strand
CGCGCGCGCAGGCGCGCGACCGGGCGAAGGAGACGCCCATGGAGCGGCTCAAGCGGCTGCGCGCGGCGCAGATCAGCGCCGCGTTCGCCAAGGAGTCGCTGACGAGCGCGCAGCGCCGCCTCGCCACTGAGCGCGACCACGCGGCGCGGCTGCAGATGCAGCGCAGCCTGGAACGCGCGCGCTCCCCCTCGCCGCCCAGGTAACCCTGGCCGGGGGTGCGCTGGGCCCGCGGCCGACCCCCGTGTGCCCCGCGCGCCTACCTGGCCCGCGGCGCGCGTGGCCAGCCGCCACCCTCGATCGTAGCGATTGTACGAGTGCCTGTCAGGGTGTCGGACCTCGCACACTGCGGGAGCGGGGGTCAGTGCCTGACCGTCAGCCGCATGTGCCGCCTGGAACACGTCCTGCTTCCGCAACATGCTGTTGTCTGTGGTTCTTTCTCGGGTGACGTGATTAACTTTGCACACACCCTGCCTCGGCTATCGCTAACGCGGCGCGGGTGGGCCGGTGGTGTGCAACGCAGTTACCGGAGGAGCCGCAGCCGGAGCCCGCCCCCCGGGAGCGGCCGCAGCCAGGAGCGCAGGTACTAGGCCTGTGACTGGCAGCACGAAAGTTGTGTGTGGTAGGGGCCCTCCGCCCATTGCAGTGGCCCGTGCTTTGAGGAGCGTATGTCGCTGGCTGTGCGTGCGGCTGTACACAAGTGTAAGGCGCTGTCGGTCAAGTCGGCAGTGCGCATCATCTTAGGCAGCCCTGCTACCCTGACATACCTAGCTTTGGCACAGAAGAGAGGATTGCTGCAGCCCCTACAGCGCCCTTCTCCAGGTCATGCAAACACGCTCAGGACTAGCATCAATCCCTGTGACATGTATCATCATGATGCGCAGTGCCATGTATGCTACCAGTGTCTGTCAAAAGCCTGGCGCCACACCTGCCAACCATCTCGTTGCTGAACCAATTGCCTATAGTCCTGGTGCTTGTGTGCCAACCGTGGACTTTTATCTGCTGGAGGCACTGCACATGCACAGGATTGCATCAGAGGTTATTACACCATGGCGGTCCTCACACCATGCAACAGAGTAGCAGCGTGCCGGTTGCTTACACCATGCGACCGAGTAGCAGCGTGCCTCACTTCTGTGCTGGTGTTCCAGCAACTGGCTATAAACCCACAGACCAAACCTCACAGCCCTGATCACAGCACACCAGTGAAGCTAGTACTGGTACAGTGTGAACTGACTATGCTAAAGCACAACAAAAGCTTGCAGGGTTTGCCTGCAGGTGGGCCAACATGAAATATGTCCCAACGCATCTGGGCTCTGACAAGGCCTGGCAATATCCCAGGCACAGTGACGCCATGTGACCTGAGTTGTCTTCCAAGCGCTCTTACTTTGCGCCCCCTGCATGTGGTTGCCCCCACTGCAGCCCCATTATCAGAATTGCTTGGTCTTTGGGTGCAGCACCGCGTCTTGATGCACAAGTGACAACCGCGCCACACGCCTGAAGTTGTGCAGCACTGTAGGGGCAAAGTGCTGTCTGCGCAGACTGCACGGCAGCCACTGCAGAGCAGCAGGCCGAGCTGCATCACACGCACAGCAGTGTAGCCCAGCAGACAGGCCCCGCAGTGCAGTACTAACGCTGCCTGCCAAAGCCAGGCCGAGCTTGGGGCAGCCGTGTGTATATAATATAGGCTGCGCCCAGGGTGCTGTCCTTGGCACATACAACAGTTCTTGCAAGCGTGCTTCACGAGAGAGACCTCAGTTGCACAGATGGTCAACCAGACTCCGAAATGCAGACCGAAAAAGCTGCAACCTGCGTGAGAGCTAACTGAGGCTCCAAGGCAGCCTGCTGTAAACATGCGCCACCTCAGTCGAGGGTTCAGGAGCCGCCGGCATGGTTGGCAAAGTAGGCGGGCCGTTGGATGTTGACGCCCTGCGCCTGCAGCGCCTCTGCGAGGTCCTCCGAAGTCAGCACCAGCCGCTTGTCGCGCGCTGTGTAGCCCGCCTCTTTGAGGCGCGCCGCGGGCTGCTTCTGGCGGCGCGCGTGCGCCTGCCGCGCGTCGTGCGCGGCCTCCGCCACAAACTTCTGCGCGGCCAGCGACACCAGCCGCACCCTGCGCACCAAGCTCGAAACCTGCATCAACTCCCTCTGCTGCATCGTCGTCGCTTGCGCTTTGTGAGGCACGCACAGTGGGGCGCACAGGCGGACGTCGGTGCAGTCGGTGCCGCTGAGCTTCAGGAGGTGCTGCGTCACTTCGTCGGGCACCTGCCAAGCAACAGCGTTGTAGGGCATGTTGCGCGGTGCACTGGCACAGCCAGACACCAGGGCACACCGTTGGCACATACTGCTCCAAAAAGGCTAGGAACTCTGGCAAGCCCCGGTGCATATCTGCTTGCCCCATCGCGGGTGGTGTTCCAACCTCCACAGGATTAAGTGTGCTGCTTTGAGGTTGGCAGTCAACGTTGCAAGGACTGTGCTTGAGCGTGCCCTCCACTGGACAGCCTGATGCAGCCTGCACGTTGTGCAATGAGGAGAGACCTTTTGTACTGTTCCAGACACTCTCAGGAAGACGGCAGGTGCACGGCACGTGCCCCAAAAGTAGGTGGGTACAAACATGGATGGCCTTCGGAGCACTTTCTTGGGCAATTGCAGCTCGGAGGCACACTTGTTGGAGCGGCCCAGCAAGGCAGCTCTCCGTGCAGCCCTTGATGGGATTTGCAGCGACACTAGCGGTGCACTGAGAGGAGTCCTTCCACATGACTCAGCCACTGGCTGAGGGCAGGCTGCGGGTGCTGTGCCTACATGGCTACATGCAGAATGCAGAGGTGCAGCTCTCACACCGGCGTGCTTGTCCCCGCAAGTGCGCTCATAGAGAGTGGGCACGTGACACGCCGGCGCTCCGCACACTGCAGGTCTTCCGTGCGCGTGTGGGCTCGCTCCGCAAGGCGCTGAAGAGCCGTGCGGACCTAGTGTTCGTGGATGGCCCGCACGCAGTGACCGCTGTCGACAGCGGCCTCGCCGCTGAGGCCGGAGGGGCGGACACGCACCAGTGCGCGTGGTGGTCCTGGCAGGCTCGCGTCACTACTTCAATGCTGTTTGGGGCACTTCTCCTGCAGTCTGTATATACTGTGATGGTCTCAGCAACAAGCAGCAGCGCATGTGGTGGCCCTCGCCGAGCAGCAGTACCCCTGCCCAAGGCTCCCCATGCCTTTCCGCAGCTTCTGTGTTGATACTGCACGTCTCCACACGCAGACTGTGTGCTCGTTGGAAAGCGCTTGCACGCAGCTGGCCCTCAGGCATGGCAGACTGCCGGCGGCATGGGGTATACGCCGAGGGCCCGACCGCCTTGCGTGCGCCGCGCAGGACACCGCAGCGCGCCCCTCGCTGTCGGCGCAGTACCACGGCTGGGACGCCTCGCGCAGCCGCCTGCTGGACAGCCTGCAGGCGCACAAGCCGGTGGACGGCATCCTGGGTGCGCGCGCCACGCGCTCCCCCGTCCAGCGCCTGCCCGGCCGCGCGCCGCGCACAGGCGCGCGGCGTCCGACGCGGCCGCCGAGGCGGCGTCACCGTGAAGCGGCGCCGGTGGGCTAGGGTTAGGGTCAGGATAGGGTGAGGACGCCAACAGGAGCGCGCGCGGCGCAGGCTTCTCGCAGGGCGCGACCGCAGCGGCGCTGCTGCTCGCGGAGCTCGCCGGCAGCCACCCGGAGCTGCAGCCTGCATTCTGCATCCTGGTGCGCGCTCGGCCGTCTGCGCGTCCGCGCCGGCGGCGGGCGGTGGCCCCGCTCTGCCCACGCGCCGGCTGCCTCACTTGTGCTGGCCTGCCGCGAGCTGCCTGCGGGGGCTGCTGCCCCAGCTGCGTGGGCCGGGGTGCGCGCATGCCAGCAACGCACAGAGAGGGAGCCGCGGGGGCCCAGATGTGCGCTTGCCAGCAGCGCATGAGCAGGGGGTGCCCGGCCCGCAGTGCAGCCGTCCTCCGCAAGCTCGCGACACCTGGCGCCCGCCAGCCGTGCCTCCTGAGGCGCAGGGGCGGCAGCCCCAGGCGCGCGCGTCCGACCCTGCTGACGCGCTGTTCGGCGCGCGGCGGCGGCAGGTGGGAGCCTTCCTGCCGCGCGACGCGGCCATGGTGCAGCGCCTGCGCGACGCGCCGCACGCGGTGCCCACGCTTTTCGTGCACGGCCGCGGCGACGCGCTCGTGCCGCTGGAGCGCTGGTGCGCCGCGCGCCGCAGGGTTTCCGGGGCCCTGCCGCGGCGCGAGCGCGCCCCGCATGACGGCATGCGTCAGCAGTGGTTACCGTGCCGCTTCACCCTAGTTCCACCCTAAGCCCACCATAATCGTATGCACTGAGGGGCCGCGGCGCGCGCGGCAGCCTCGCGCTGCGGGAGACGCTGGGCGGCCGCGGTGAGCTGTACGTGCACGGCGGCGCGCACCTGGTGCCCACCTGCTCTGGCGAGTTCAAGCGCGTGCTGACCGCCTTTGTGGACAGCCACGGTGGCCGGCGGCGCGGCGGCGCTGGGGAGCCGGCTGCGGCGGCATCGGACGGCGCTGCGGCGGCCGCCTGCGGCGGCTGAGGCGGCGGACAGCGCTCCAGCGGCCCTGCGCCGGTCGAGGCGGCGCCTGCGCATCGGCGGTGCCTGCCCCGCTGTAAGGTCAGCCGTATGCCGCTCAATCGCTTTTGTTGTGAACTGTATGCTGCTCGGCTTGATGCATGGCATTGGAGATTAGAGGCGGCAGGGATGCCGTGGTGATGCACTTGCTTTGGCATGCAGCTTGCGGCCTGCGATCAGCATATCAGGGCAAAGGTGACCGGTGCAACACTCGGGGCTTACAGATCGGGCATACATAACCAGCCTGCATGGGGCTGCAGCAGCGCGACAGCACAGTGCGCATCCTGCAACGCGTGGCATGGCGCAGACTGCCCGCACGCCAGCATCCTCACCAGCTTGTGCGGCTCCAGCCATGCTCCTGCTGTAGTGCAAAACAAAAGAACGCCTGCAGCAACGCAGGGCGAGCAGCGCCCGGCCGGCATGTACCAAAGCCTATGCGCCAGCACGCGTGCGCGAGGGTGGAGCGCTAAAAGCAGCCAGCCTCGCGCGAGGCTGCCACCCTGCAGATCTCAACAGGCAGTGGCCGCGCATCATGCGAGCCAGGCCCTGACGTGCTTAGAACTAGCTGAAGCGCAACCAGCGCAGCTGCAAGCATGCATTCTGAACCGCGGCGGCAACACCCGCCATCATGCTGAGGCCTGCCTGCAGCGCATCTTGCCCTGTCCCTTTGGCTACTTCCCGGTCGCAGCGTAACAAATGCATGGCCGGCACTCTCACTGCTGCAAGCCGGCTGCAGGCGGCTGGGGTGCGCACAAACGCAGAGCGCGCCCCACGCCGCCGCACAGTGCTATAAAAAATGGCAACCAGACAGTGCTCTCGCCATACTTGCATCGGCACACAGAGCTAGAAGCATGGAGCGCACAGCCGGCACATACGCGCCGGCCCGGCCCAGGCATCAAACGCTTCTCAAGCGGGATACCGCACCGCCTGCCGCCTCGTCTAGACCTGTCTGCCCTCCCCGAACATACTCTCGTGACTCTTTGCTGTGTATGATAACAAAGCGCTCGCATCCCATCCGCTCAGCGCCACCCGCCCACTCGCCACCGCAGGCAGCCCCGCAGCGCTCCGAGGCGGGCGCCGCCGCCTGCACAGACCTCCCGGTGCGGCGCCGCAGCCGCAGTCAGCCCGCATCCGCTGCGCGCCGATGCCGGCTGCTCCGAACAGTCACAGGCTGGGCGCGCGTGCGCTAAAGTAATTGTGGTCGGCGTGGAACTGCTCGGCGGCGAGCTTGGCCGCGGCCAGGCCGCCGGCGCGCGCGTCCGGCCCGGCGGCCAGCGCCAGGTCGGTCCTGAAAGTCAGCCCGTCTGCCGCCGCTGCCAGCTCCGCCAGGCGCGCGCGCAGCGCGCCGCCGCCCTGCCACCCTGCGCCGGGCGGCGCGCCGCCGGCCACATCGGGGCGCGGCTCCCCTGTGGCAAGGCCATCGGCGCGCGCGCCATCGGGCGCCGCGGCGGCGGCCTCCGGCCGCGGCGGCGTGCGCTCCAGCCACTGCTCCGCGCCCAGGTCGCAGGCCATGAGGCCCACGATGGGCAGGCAGAGCGCGCCGGCAGCGTCCGCGCCGGGCCGCGGCCCCGCGCCCGGCCCCCCGGCGCCGGGCGCGCCGCCCGCGCCGGCGCCGGGCGCAAGCGCGCCGCAGTGCGTGGCGGCCGCGGGCGCGGGCGCCAGGCGGTGGTAGGTCAGGAACTTGGCCGCCAGCGGCGCGTCCGGGATGCGGTAGATGGGGTACCAGGCCACGCACAGCCTGCGAGTAGGCTTAGGGTAAGCGGGCACGTAAGCCAGCGGGCGGTTGGCGGCGCCTCGGGCGGGGTGAACACGAAGGCTGCATACATGCCCTTGACGTCGCGCACATGCAAGCCTGTCATCAGCCTCTGTATCTGCCCTGGGCCGCAAGGCGCCTCGAGCGCCCCGCCGGCAGCTGCGGGGCGCGCCGGCGCCCCGCGACCTGAGGCAGATGCAGAGGCTGATGTAAGGCTGGCGTGTGCGCGCTGTCAAGGGCGCGCAGCCTACGCGTTCACCGTCACCGCCCCTTTGGCCGCCGCGTGCGGCTGTGCAGACACACGGCACCCCTGCGCGCCTCGGCCCCTCGCGCGACGGCACCAGGACGCCGCGCGCCGCCCCCGCAGGGACAGTTGCGGCGGTTGTCGCACCCTCCGACCGCCGCCGGTTTGCGACAGGCACACCGGGGGCCGCACCAGGAGGCAGGGTGCAGCCCCGCGAGCGGCTGCTCCAGCAGGCGGCGGCCGGGCGCGGCGCCGCCGCCGGCCGCGCCGGCCGCCAGCGCCGCCACGCGCTCTGCCAGCGCCGGCCGCTCAAATGGCCGCTCGGCCTCAAAGTGCTCCAGCAGCGGCACCGCCTGGCCGCCGTCGCCGCCGCCGCAGTCCGGCCGCCAGGCGCCGCGCGCGGCCGCGACGAGCGGCCGCGCCACAACGTTGTACACGCGGCGCGGCGCGGCGCCGGGTGCGTCGCCGGGGGCGTCGCCGGCGAGCGCGGGCAGCAGCAACTGCATGGCCGACAGGCTGGGCACGAAGTAGGCGCGGCTGGGGCCGCGCGGGCCGCCCTGCGTGGCCACCTCGCGCCCGTAGCAGCTGGCCGCCTCGTAGTGCGCCCATACGTGGCTCTGCGCGGGCGGCGCGGCGCGTCGGGGCCATGCACCAGGGCAGGTCTGCGCACAATGCCTGTCATGCTGGCGGCCAGCAGGGGCCGCAAGGAGGGTGTAGCGTACAACAACCCACTATTCTTAACGCGCAAGACGCATGCGGCAGGGTAATGCCACTATGAGGACCTTACTTGCGAGTCCTCCGACACAGGCTCAGGGTCCAAGGCCAGGCTACCCAGGTCGCAGACAAGCGGGACGGCATCCCTAGCAACACCGGCAACCAGAGCCCAAGCTCGCGGTTAGTCGTCTTGATGTCTTTATGTCATGGGGTAGGGCAGGGTACCCTACCTCAACCATATACTGCGATAGCGGTGTGCACTGCAGTGCGGTGTGCAGAGTGCGCACCAGGGTGAGCTGCTGCGCATCGCCAGCGGGCAGCAGTGGCGTGGCGGCCGCCATGAAGCGCTCCAGGTCCGTCGCCGGCGCGCCGCCAGCAGCCCACGAGCCCGCGCCAGGTGCCGCCACGCGCGGCTGCGCGGCGGGCCGGTCCAACTGCGCGCTGCCGCCGCCGCTGCCGTCGCCGCCGCCCTCCCGCGCGGCCTCCGCCGCGGCAGGCGCCGTCTTAGCGCCGCCCGCCCTCGGCGCGTCCCCCGCGGGCGGCAGCGGCGCATGCGGCGGCTTGTAGCGCAGCCGCGCGCTCGCCGCCTTGCTCACACGCCGCGCGGCCTCCGCGAGCGCAGCTTCTCGCGCGCTGCCGCGCGCCGCGGGCGGCGCCCACGGCTGGCCGGCGGCGCTGTCTGCCGGCGCCGCGGCGGGCTGCGCCGGACTCGGCCGCGCGGCGTCCAGCGACGGCTGCCGCTCTAGTCGAGCGTCCAGGTGCGGGCGCGCGGGCAGCCGCGAGCCGGAGCCCGCCCGCTCCAGGCCCTGACCCGACCCCGCCCGCTCCAGGGCCGCGCCGCGCGGCGCGGCGCGCGGCGCGGCCAGCGCGGCTGCAGCCGCCGCGCGCGAGGCAGCCGCCTGCGCGGCTGCCTGCGTGTACCGCGCCTGAGGCGCGGGGTCTGCCTGGAGCGCGGCCGACCGTGCCGAGCCGGGATAGGCTGCATCATCTGCCGCAGCCCGCCCCGTCGGCCGCTGCAGCGCGCCTGCCGCGCACGCGGCGTGCGCCTCCGCCCATGCAGGCTCCCCCGGGTCGTGCGCGGGCACCAACAGCATTGGCGGCGCGCCCGAGCCGCTGTTGCCGGCGCCTGCGAGCGGCAGCACGGCCGCGGCACCCGCGGCCGCCCTGGCGCTCTCTGCGCGCTGCGCCGGCGGCGCGTGTTGTGAGGGCGGCCGCGGCGCGGCGCCGCCCGCGGGCGTGCAGGCCGATGGCGCGGGCGCGCGCTGCGCATGCGGCAGCCCGGAGCGGAGCCAGGCATGCGCGTCGGGCGCCAACGCGCCGCCCGCCGCCTCCTGGGGGGGCGCCTGTCCCTCCCGGGACAGCGGAAAGCCTTCGGCGGCGGGCGGGAGCTCGTACGGCGCGGCTCTGAGCGCGCGCGGCAGGATGCCCGCCTGCGGCGCGCGCTCCGCCGCCGGCGCATCCGGCACCGGCGGGCCCGCCTCGACGGGGGCGCGCAGCTGCGCGGCGGCGAGCGGCGCGCCGCCGCGCGGCTCGCCGCGCAGCAGCCACCAGTCCGCCTGCATGGGGCCCAGCTCCGGACGCAGCCCGAGAGCCCGGCCCGGCCGTACCGCTGCCGCGTCAGCCGCCTCGCTTTGGGCGGAGCTGTCGCGCCGGAGTGCCGGCGCATCCGGGGCTCCTGCCGCCGGGCGGGCCGGGTCGCACTCCGCGCCGGGCGCGGCGGCAGACCCGCTGCGCCATGCACGCTGCAGCTCGGCGCTGCCCGGCCGCGCCAGCGGTGGCAGCAGCGGCGGCGGCGGCGCGCGCGCGATGCCCGCCTGCGCCTGCCAGCCTCGCGGCTGCTCGGGCGCGCGCGGCGGCGCCGCCTCCGGCCGCCCGCCCGCCTCGCGCGCGGCCGCCCAGGGCGGCGCGGGCAGGGCTGCCAGCTCGAGCAGCGGCGGCGGCGCGCCCGCGCGCGCGGCGCCGCCGCCGCTCAGCGGCCGACCCGCCGCGCGCGCGTCCTCGCCGCCGGCGGCCGGCGGGGGCTGCGGCGGAGCGGGGTGGGCAGACAGCGGCCGCGTGCCGCCGGCGCTGCGCGCGTGCGCTGGCTCCAGCGGCGCGCCGCGCTGTGGCAGCGCGCCCGCCTGGGCCGGCTCCCCGGCCGAGGACTGCCGGCCCGGGCGCGGGCTGCTGCCCAGGCTGCGCAGCGCGTCGGCGCTCAACTTGGCGCTGCCCTGGCCGGTGCCCGGCGGGCGCGCCGGCGTGCCCCGCGCCGGCGCGGCGTCGTCCCAGCCGGCAGAGCTCGCGCTCGCGCGCGCATGCCCCGCGGCCTCAAAGCGGCCGGCGGGGCTAACTGCCGGGTCGGCCCACCGGCCGGACGGGACCGCCTCCAGCCTGTCTGTCAGCTGCGGCGGCGCGCCCGCGTCCGGGGGCGCAAGGCCGCGCGGCTGCGGCGCGTGCCCGCCGCGCTGGGCCAGGCCGGGCGTGCGGGCGGGCGAGGGCGCGGGCCGCGCGTCGGCGCCCACAAACACGACGCCCGCGGCGTGGCCGGCCGCCGCCTCGGCGACCAGCCGCAGCGCGTCGTCGCTGCTGTCGCTCGCGCTGCTCTCAAAGCTGCCGTACGGGATCGGCGTCGCGCCGCCGCCGGCGCCGCGGGCCGCCCCGTTCGCCGCCGGCACACCGCCACCTCCATTGGCGGCCGCGGCCGGCCGCGCAACCGGCGCGCTCGCGCCGTTGGCCCAGGCGCCTGGGGCGGCCTCGCGCGCCGCGTGCGACCGGCCGCCCTGCGCCGCGGCGTCGGACGAGGCCGCCGCGGCCGGGGAGGGCGGCGGCGCACCAGCGCTGCTGCCGCTGGCGCTGCGCCGCGCGCGCTCGCCCTCGGCGGCCGCGGCGGTGTGCGGCGGGCCCGCGTGCGCCGCCGGTGCGCCGCCTGCCTTGATGTAGCCGTTGGCGGCCTCGCTGCGCACGCCCGCTAGCGCCTTGGCCGCCAGGCGCGGGCTGCGGCCCTTGACGCCGGCGCCCAGCCCCGGCGCGAGCCGGCCGCTGCCGCTGCCGCTGGCCGCGCCGCCGCTCCCCGCGGGGCTGCCGGCCGGGTGCACGTGCGAGGCATGCCCGTTCGCCAGCGGCGCAGGGCCGCCAGTGTTGGCAGCGGGCATCCCGGGCCCCGCGCGCGACTCGGGCGGCGCGGCGCCGCCGGGACAAGGGGCCCCCAGGGCGTCCTCATCGCCGTCCTCGCAGTCCTGGCGGCCGGCCGTCCGTCCCGGCGTGCCCGCTGGGCCCCGGCGGACCACGCGTCAGCTCGCACGCTGCACAAAGGGTCGACATGCAGGCCTGATCAGCCCTGAGCGCCCTACAAGACCAGCCCCAGCTGGCAACGCGGCCTTTTATTAAGGAATCCGCATGGCCCACAGGGGGACACAAAGCACCCTCACCGCGAGGCGGCTGCCGCCGTCGCGAGCGGTCGCCGTCGTCGCCGCCCGCGCCGCCGCCGCCACCGCGACCGCCGCCGCCGCCGCCCCACTCATCATCTCCGCTGCTGCCGGCGCCGTCGTCCGCGGAGCTGGCGTCGCTGCCCGCGCTGCCGCAGCCGCTGCTGCGCCACCTGGCGCCACCACCTGGAACGCAGGCCGGCGCGTGTCAGCGCCGAGACAGGCGCCAGAGCTCAGGGTACTGGGCGTAAGAGAACAAGCTTCACAGCGGCAGCCCTCTGTTGTGTCGTCCATGCCCTGTGCCGCCCCAGTCCGGCCCTTCCTAATATGCTGCTTCCTCGCGAGCTGCAGCGGTGGCCGGGCCGCGAGCACGCCTGCGCTGCTGGGCGCCCCGCGCGCGGCGTGCACGGGGCCGCCGCTGCCCAGCCGGCCCACGCCCGGCGGTGCCAGCGCGCCCCGCAGCAGGCCCGGCGCGAGCGCGCCGCTCCAGGACCCGCCGGCGCCCCCGCCACCGCGCTGAGTCGCGCTGCGGGCGCCGCGCCAGGCGCCGCCGGCCTCGCCCGCCTCACGCGGCGCAGAGCCTCCGCGCGCCGCGGCCGGGGAGCTCTCCGCCGCAGAGACCGCGGGCTCCCCCTCCTCCGCCATGCTGCCCCCCCCACGGGGTCCCCCACCGCTGCTGGAGCCCCCTTGCGCGTCCCGCCGCGTGCGCTTGGGCTGCTTGCACTTGGGCGCCTCGCCGCGGCGCGGCTGCAGCGCCGCCGGCAGCCAGTCGTCTGCAAGCGCGGGCCCGTCGGCGCGCGGAGCAGCGCGCGCCGCCGCCGCGGGCTCACGGCGCGCCAGGTTCGGCGCGCCTGCCGGGGTGGCGGGCCGCTGCGCGGGGCTGGCAGCCGCGTCCATACCGCCCACGCGCACGGCGAACGTCAGCACCAGGCGCTTGAGCCAGGCGGGCTGGTCGGCCACGTCGAGCACTACGCTGAACTTCTGCACGCCGGCGCCTGCGCAGCGCGCCACGCGCGTCGTCACAGCTGTCCCGTGCGCAAAGGCAGCGCCCGGTGCGAACGCGCGGCGCGCTGCCAGCAGGGGATAGTGCGGGAGCGCGGGCGGGGGCGCAGGCCGGCCGGGGCGCGCACCGCACGGCACGGCGACCTCGGCCTCCTCGGCGCTGGCCGCGCCCGTGCGAATGCGCTGGTGCCGCCGCACGTACTCGCGGCGCTGCGCGTGGAACTCAAGCGCCTGGCAGACGTGCGCCCCGGCGAAGCTGTAGCTGAAGGGCAGCGCAAAGTTGAGCCCCGCCGCGGTGCGGCCCAGGACCTGGATGCGGTGGCTGGCCTCCCTGAACGCGCTGTCGACGGGCAGGTACAGCGGCTTGCCTGGGCTGCCTGCCGGCCGTGCGCCTTGCAGCCACGCCGGCACCCACTGCTCGAAGTCGAGGCTGAAGGCCACCACGGCCAGGCCGTCGCCGGTCTCCGCGAGCGTGTGCGAGCAGAACAGGGACGGCGAGACGAGCCGGCCGATGGCCCGGGACGAGCCCGGCTGATCTCGGAAGAAGATGGCCTGCAAAACCATCCACAGGTTGTGTCCTGACACCTGGCCGGGCCAAAGGAGCAAGGCACCCCGCAAGGCCCGCCGGCTGGGTCAGGTGCGCACGGGGCACGCGGCGCAGGAGCCGCAGCGCGGCACGTGCGCAGACTGGCAAAGCGCAGGCGCAGGCAGCAGGCTCGTCGGCCACGGAACAGCGTGCACACAGAGGAAGACCTCCTAGAGAGCTGGCAGCTGCCGAGTGCACGCCCCACACCGCGGGGCACGCCGCGACAGCCGCTCACGCCGGGCCATCAGCGCACCTCCCACCGCCCGGAGCCGAGCAGCAGCTCCTCTGCGCTGCCGGGGTCGCTGCACGCGGCGAGGCTGTCGGCCGGCCGCTCGTGCGGCGCGTAGAATATCAGGCGCTGCTCGCTGGACAGGAGCCCGGCCTTCTCCGCCAGGCGCTGCTTTGTCTCCCGCACGCACGTCTCTGGGTCTTCAACGAGCGCCTGCGCGCGCAGCCGCACTCAGCCGCCGCCGCGCCGCAGCCGGCGCAGCGCAGGAACGACCCTTGGCGGGCCCATCGCGCGGCGCACCTGACACTTGCGGCCTGGGGGGGTGCCGGGCACGTTCATCCCAGGCTGCGGCGCAGTGCTACCATCAAGCGTGCCACGCCGGATCGGAGCTCTCCGCATGGCGAGGTGCTGGAGCGTCTGCACCTGCTGGCCCTATCAGAACCCTGCCGAGGCCAGGAGCTAGCAGGCCCGGAGGAGCAGGCCACTGAACCCGAAGGCGTGTCCAGGAGCGCTCTGTCACGGGGTAGCAGCCATGGAGCGGCGGCATGCGAGCCTGGCGGACAGGCTGGCGGACAGGCGCGGCGTGCAGGAGCTGCAATTGCTGGTGGGTCGCTCCCGCCGCAGTGTCGGGCCTGCCGTCTTGTTGCTCGGAGCGGCAGCCAGGTGTCCGCGGCGCTCCCCAGCCACATGGACATGAGGAAGGATGCGGCCTTGGGTATGTAGTAAAGCGCGGGACCGCTGAGCACCTGGAGCGCCGGCGCGCAGCGCAACCTGCGCGCGCGGGAGCTGCACGTCACGGCCATGGAGCAGCTGCTGGGCGAGGAGCCCTGCTCTGAGGAAGAGCTGGAGGCGCTGAACTACATTATGGGGCCGTTCCCGCTGCGCGGCGAGGATGAGGGCGCAGACGAGGAGCCCGGCGCGTCGGACGCGCCGCTGGTGCGCTGACTGGCCGGCCGCTGTTCATAGAGCCCGGTGCTGCGCTGCCTGCGAGCGCCTTGGGCCGAAGTGTCTCGCCTCATCCTCCTCAGATCTAGAGCCCGTCTTGACGCCGCCGTGCACCTGACAGCTTGGGCTCTGTGCGGGCGCAGGATTACCAGCCGCCCGCGCCCTGCAGCTACTTGCAAGCGGGCCAGGCGCGGGCACCTGCTGTTGCTCCCTTTCCCGGAAGACTGTGCCCCCGGTTCACCGCTCGCGGCTGTTGCTTACGCGCAAGGTGGCGACTGTGACCCGTTTGCAGTCGCGGCTGTTCCCTGCGCGCAAGGCGACCTGGCCCGGCGCCTGCGCAGGAGTTTGAGGGGAAGCAGCGCGTCGCGCGGGTGGTGAGCCCGCAGGGCGAGTACTGGCGCGTGGTGGTCAGGATCCAGGCGCGCGCCCTGCGGCCAGCGCGCCGCCAGCCTGAGCAGGACCTTTTCTGTGCCCTTCAGCCGCGCCGTGCTGCAGCACTGCTACCATTTGTGCTGTGCTGACGGCAGGAAAGCACTCCAGTGTGCTGAGGCCCTCCTTGGTTCTGTTGAGCTTCTTCTGGCAGGATGCTGTGCAGGCGCAGACGTCGCAGGCAGCGCTGCCCGCCCAACTGACGGCCGCGGCGGGGCCGCGCAGGAGCTGGACCGCGGGCGCGGCCGGGTGGCGGGCAGCATGTGGGCAGAGAACGTGCCGCACGCCAAGAGCCCGGTGGTCACGTTCTGGGAGGGCGAGGTGGTCGACGACGCCAACCACAGCTTCATCACCGCTAAGTGGGGCGCCAGGCGTGCCCCGCGCCCGGCCGCCGCGTGGGGGCCTGAGCGCGTGGTCCGGATGGAGATGCGCCGAGCACTGCTGTGAGGTTATTAGGGGGACTTTAGCGAATGGTCCGGGTGGAGCAGCACGGAGTGGTGCTGTGCATCTGTGGCATGGGCCCGAGGCGTGCTGTCAGCGCTTGGCACACTCCATGTTGGTGATTCTGGGCTCCCACCCGTGTCGCCGCAGGCGGTTGTGCGCTGGCGCGGCTGGCGGGCTTTGCAGGCTCTCGGCGTGGGCAGCCCGGCATGCATGTGGCACGTGTTTGGTCTTGTCATAGAGCCAAGCAAGATGTGCAGCACGCGAGCTGAGGACCCTGACCAGGTGCCAGGATGTTGCAGCCACAAGGCCAGACGGCAGCAAGAGCTCGAGTACTGTCCCTGAGCTGGGCGGCAACCAGGCAATCTTGCCGGTGGTGGCCCACCGGTGCTGACAGACGCGTGGGCCGGCGGGACCGCGCAGCCGGCAGGACGACCTGCGGCACTGGTCCAAGTTCCAGGGCTTCTGCAAGTTCAAACGGCAGGCGCAGCGCGGCCAGGGGCGGTGGGCGAGCGGGCAGTGCGCGCCCGCCCCGCCCGGCCCAGGCCGCCGCGGGACACGCTGGCGAAGTTTGCGCGGATGAAGCTTGTGCGGACGTGCAGCGTCAGGGAAGACAGGGGGCAGCGCGCGCCTGCCCCGCGTGCGGCAACAGTTTGGACTGCTTTTCGTAGAGGCCTCTCCACAAAGGGACTGTCTGGGTCGCCGGAATCTTGTGGGAGTGCTGAGGAGGCCCTGCGCGCGCGCGGCGCAGCTGCGGGCGGTTGCGCGAGTGGCCGTACATCTTCATGCGCTGGAAGGAGCGCTTCTTCGTCAACGTCGGCGAGGACTGCGGCGCGCCCCCGCGCCCGCTGGAAACCGCGCCTGGAGGAGCTGCATGGACTGCAGGCGTGCGTCTTGTCGGACTCCCAGCCTGCCTGCACCGGGCGGCCCGGCGCGGCGCGGGGCCCAACGCGCAGGCAGCGCGCCCGCTGCGCGCCAGCCATCAGCCTCCGCGCTGCGCCCACACCCGCGCGCGCCGCCCCGCAGGCCTGGCGGCCGCGGGCTTTCTCAGGCCTGACGGGGTGGCTCAAGCCTGACGATCGCGGGGTGCACCAGGCCTGACGATCGCGGGGTTCTACTACGTGTGCCTGGAGCGCGCGAGCGGGCGCATCGAGGGCTTCTACTACGACCCCACCTCCACGCCCTTCCAGCGCCTGGACCTGCACGCGTCCTGCCCGGGCGCCACGCCGCGCTGCCAGAGCTTCGGCACCTTCGAGTACCGCTGACGCGGGGCCGAGCCTGCGGCGGCCGCGCCGGCGCTGCGCGTGCCGCGCGGCGCGCTGCGCGACGCACGCGAGCGCGCCGCGCCGGCGGGCCTGCTGGGGTGCCAGGGCCCGGGCTGCGCTCGCGCGCGGCCGGCCGGCGGGGGCAGCCCCGCGGCGGCCCGCCCAGCCGCATCGCCGAGAGCCATGACCTCAGGTGCAGCAGGGCGCCGCTGGTATGGCTGGCAGGGCAGCGCGCTCTCGCCGCCGCGCCAGCTGCTGTGTGGCAGCGGAGCAAATGTCCTTACTGTGGTCCAGGGCGGGTGCTGTGCGGCCTTGACGGCCACCGGCAGGCGCCTGCGGAGCGCTGCCAGTGCGCTTTGGGTGGCTGCTGCGGGTGCGTGTGAAGTCGGCGGTCTTTACCGGGTGAGATTGGGGTTGCAGGAGTGGCTTGCATGGCGAGTGCATGTCTGCGCTCTCTTCCTGCAGGCCTGAGAGGGGATGCTTGGGCAGGAGGAGGTTGCAGCGGTGCTTGCGGCCTTGTGGCGGCTCCGGTGTGGCATGAGCGCTTTTCTAGTGAGGAACCCGCGTGTGTAACAGCCAGCTGCCGTCTAGGCAGGTAGGCACGGAGTGTAGATGCGGGGGGTTGTACACGTATCGTGTCGCCAGCAAGGATGCACTTTCTCGAGCGTGCATGTCTGCTGAGGTTTGGGTGCATGCACGCCCGTGTTGTGCTCACCTTTCCCTTTTCTTGCAGGCTGCTTCCAGGCTGACAGGCTGCTGACGTTGTTGGTGGGCTCTCTCAGGGTATTCAGGCAGGGTTGCTGGCGCCCTCCCTGCCAGCTTTGGCGGGTCTATTGAGCGCCCGGTCTGCAGGAGATGCACTTGTTTTGGTCCAGTGTGGTTGACAACTGCGCTGGGCTGTTGTGACATCCTCCAAAGGTGCCGCGCCGCCTCATTATCAGCAGAGTTAAGCTCTGCATCAAGGTCCACCACAAATACAGGATGCGTGAATGTGCAAGTCAACATTCATTGCATCCCTTGCTTCCTATTGCCAGGGCAGGGCGTGGCAGTGCTGTGGGCATGCCAGACCAAGACAGACTGTTCAAGAAACTGTCAGACCTGCCGCACAGTGGCGCGTTTGCCGCTGCGCCACGCTTTGAGCAGGCACTCGTCATGGCATGCGCGGCGCCTGCATGTGTCAAGTGACATGTGCAGCCGGGGTGCGGCTGAACACGAGCAGCCGCAGCGCGCCGGACAGAGCGCGCTGGGCCGCGGCCGCCGCGGCTGCCTCGAGCGCCACAGGCTGCAGGCCCGCCGCCGCCGCCGCCGCCTGCATGCCCTCCTCGGTGACCCTCCGCGTCACGTGGCACAGCACCAGCCGCGCCTGCGCCGCAAGGCGGCAGCGACGCTCGCGGCAGCGCGCGCGGAGCGGGGCGGAAGGGCCTACTGCCGCGTTGGCCGGCCCGGCCGCCACATGTGGCCCATGGGTATGGCTGCACAGCGGCAGTCGCATCGGCCGCCGCACCGGCGCAACAGCGCCCGCCTCCCCGCATGAGAGGGAGGGCGCAACGTTCTAACTCTGTCCGAGAGGGCCTGCAGCAAGCAGGACCCCAGAGCGCGCCTGGGGCGACGCTGACAGCAGCGCGGCGGCGGCCGCAAACAGCGCGGGCACGGCCTCCGCCACGTACGCCACGTCGGCGCCCAGCGCCAGGTCGAAGCCCGCGGGCGCGGCCGGGGGTGCCGCCGCGGCCGGCGCGCGCGGCGCGGCGCGCGGCGCGCGCAGCGCGTCGGCGGCCAGCCCGGCCGCGCCGGCCGCGTCGGCCCAGGCCAGGCGCCGCAGCCGCGCGCGCTCCACCACCACGCGCCTGGCCGCCTCCGCCCCGGGTCATGCCGCGCCTGTAATGCTCTTCCTGTGCAGCGTGGCTGTGTGTTGCTCTTGACAAGGGTGCATTACCTTCGCCCTAAGCTGTTGACACAACCCAAACCTAACCCTATACATGCTTGGCGCGCCCATGCGGACGCGCTGCCGCCCGCGCACCCGGCACTGGCAGCCAGGTTGGCCTCCAGTCAGTCGGTCTCTTGGTAGGGGTAGGGTAAGTCTAACCCTACCCCAGCCCTGTACATGGTTGGCGCGCCCACGCAGACGCCCGCGCACCCGGCGTTGGCGGCCAGGTTGGCCTCCAGCAGCGCGAGCGCGGCGGGGCTGCCATCGGTGGCCACCACGCGCGCCGCGCCCGCGCGCAGCGCCGCCAGCGCGACCGCCGGGCTCGCGCCCGCGCCCAGCTCCACCACGCGCTTGCCTGGCGCCAGAGCAGGCGTGATGCAAGGTACAGCCAGGTCGCGTGGTGTGCAGTGTGATGGCCTTGCCCAGCCGCAGCCTGCACAGCATGGCACGCCGGGCACGCCGGCCGGGCCTTCCAGAATGCAAGCGCGGCACAGCACGTCAACACGTCAGCTGCACGTCAGCACGTCAGCACGTCAGCACGTCAGCCGGCATAGAATTATGTAAGGGTTAGGGTATTTGTCGAGGTTAGGTTATGGTGGGCACCTGCGCAGAGCGCCGGGCAGGCGAGCAGCAGGCGCGCGAGCGCGGGCGCGGCCTCCCACAGCATCAGGCCCGTGTGCGCGAGCATGTGCCGGTGCTCGCGCGACACGCTGCGCACGCTGACCGCGCCCAGCGGCGGGCCCAGGTCCAGCTGCGCGCCGCCCGCACCATGCGCCTCTGGCTCCCTAGCCTTCACCCATGCCGCCCCTCAAGCAGAGCGTGTGACCACCGGAAGAGCAAGCACCTCACCAGCCTCCCGCAGCATGCGACAGGGCGCTCGGGCACGGCGTTGCAGACATGCCGAGCGCCAAAAGGGCGGCCGCAGGTACACCCGCACGGCTGCGGCTACAAGTCTACGCGGGCAGGACCAGATGCGGGCGACGGCGACCATATCATCAGACGCGGGCCCCGCACCAGCTCCTCGACCTCCTCGGGCGCGCCGGCGTCAAACAGGGCGCCCAGGCTCAGCCCGCCGGCGTCCCCGTCGCCTCCGCCGGCGCGCCCGTCCGCCGCGCCGGCCTCCCACTCAGCGGCATCAGGTGCTGCCCCCGCTGCACCCAGCGCTGCGCCGCGCGCGGGCCCTTCTGCAGCGCCCAGGTCGCGCGCGCCGCACGCGGCAGCCGCCGGCCCGCCCGCGTCGCTGCAGCGCGAGGCTGGCGCTGTGGCGCTCGCCGTTTGCAGGGCGGGCGCTCCTGCGCAACCCTGCTGTGCGGCAGGGTGGGGCCGCGCATCGAGCGGCGGCCGCTCCGGCGCTCGGCCGCCCAGGGTTGCGTGCCCTGGCACCTGGCCCCGGGCGGCTGCGTCGCAGCAGGCGCCCGCCTGGCCGGCGGCTCCGGCAGCGGCGTCTCCGGCAGCCGGCCGCCCAGCGCCAGGATCTCCAGACCCTGTGCAGCCGCATGGCACCGGGGGTTCACGGCCGCCGACGCCGCGCTGCCCAGGGACAGCTCCTTCGGGGCTCTGGCCGGCGCCGCGCTCGCCGCTCGCGCACGGCTCGGCGCCCGCCGAGCCGTGCGCGCAAAGCGGCGGGCCCGCCGAGCCGTGCGCGCAAAGCGGCGGGCCTCGCAGCGTGAAGGCGGCCTGCACCCAGCGGCGCTCCATGGCGAGCGCGCGTGCGCGGTTTTCCACGCGCAGCTCGCGCGTGGCCACCGCGTCGCAGGCGAAGCCCTCCGCCTCGAACAGCGCACGCAGGCCTTCCTGGGCCCCGTCCGGACTTCAGGAGCTGATTAGGTTCAGGGATAAACCTGTGATAGTGACAGGCGCAAGGAAGGCTGTCACTGATGGAGACACAGGCGACACAGGTGGGGGCAGCCACGGGCGGCCTTGCGGCACGCTCGCAGCTGCCATGAGCCAGCCATATGCTGTCTCAGTGGCCCCTGGGCCGCGAGCAGACCGGGGCGTAGATGGGCAGCAGCGGCGCAGGCACTCCCCGACGCTGTATCAAGCGCGCTCTGCGCGCACGCGCGCGTCCGCGCACCTCGGTGAAGTAGAACGCGCGCGTGCCGTCGCCGCGCACATGGAAATCGCCTGCCAGGCGCTGCGCGTGCCGCCGGCCGCCCAGCCGCTCCTGCCATTGGCAACAGCCTAATTAGACAATCATATCGTGGACAATGACAAAGGCCATTGTGATGAAAATCTGAGCCCGCGGCGGCGGCAGCCCCGTCGGTGCAGCGCGCGGGCCACTCAGGGCGGGCGCGGGGTCTCGCACAGCAGGGCGCTCAGGCCCGCAAGTGTGCGGGTGACTGCTCGCGGCCCAGCATGTTGCTACGCTGTGTGGCCGTCGAGGGCGTCATCGTGTCTTTTGCACTCTGTTTAGAGCAGGGTGTGGGGGAGCGCCGCGCATGAGGTCAGCAGCGCAATAGCAGCGCAATGGCTGCGCATGTAATAATAGCATTATTCTGCCTTCGATAAAAGACACACAGAAGCGCTTGGCGCGGAAGAGTGCAGGGTGGCGGGGGGACGGGCGGCGCGCCTGCGCCAGGTCGCCCCGCGCGTAGTCGCGCACCAGGACGCGTCCGCGGCCCGGACGTAGCGTGGCCGCAATGTTGCGGAGCGCCTGCGGCGGCGCGCACAGCAGTCTGCCGCGCCCCTGGCGCCAAATTTTAACAGGGCGGAGGGAGCGCGCAGCCGGCCGGGCCACCGCATTCAAGCGCGCCCCACGTATGCGCTGTGCCTGGACCTGGCGCGTCATGCCAGAAAAGCGAAGCGCAGGCCTAGCGTGCTGAGGGGTAGCAGACTGACAGGGGCCGAGCCATGCGCCGCGCGTCTTGCGACGACACGCTATGCGGCGCACCTGTGAGCCGCTGCTACGCTCCCAGCAGAGCGCTGGCAGACCACGGCTGCAGCGTTCCATGGCATGCCACATATGACACGTGCGCTTTGACACGATGCGGCCGCCACCCGCGGCAGCAGCCTGGAGCGGGACGCAGGCGGCGCAGACGTGAGCGCGCACTCGTCCGCCTCCTCGAGGCGTCCGGCGCGCCTGCGGCATCTTCGCTGGGCTGATCGCCGACAGCACGAAGACGAGCGTGCAGACATCCACGCCGCCGGCCGGCACGGCGCCCGCTAGCGCGCCCGGCACGGTGACGTCCGCGACAAACGCGGTCGCGCGGCCCGCCGCGGCGCGCGCGCGCGCGCGCACGAGCGCCACCGCGCGCGGCGCAAAGTCGCACGCGTACACGCGCGCCTGCGGGTTGGCCGCCAGCAGCGGAAACACCGTGTTGCCTGCGCCGCAGCCGACCTGCGCGCGTGCGAGCTGCCCTGGGCGACTGGGCAGCCGCCTTCGAGCCGGGGAGGATACTGAAGTGCTGAAGCGCGCTCTGTGGTGACCAAACGGCCGCGGGACAGGGGACACACGCGCTCAATAGGCTGGCGTGTGCGCCTTGCGATAGGTCCTACACGCAGCGTGCGGGGAGCCGCAGCCCCTCGTGGGGGCTCGCCTCCAGCAGCGTGTGCGGCCCGTCCAGCAGCTCAGGGAACTCGCGGCCCAGCCAGTTGCGGTCCTTGAAGAAGGCCGCAGCGTGGCGCCTGTAGAACTCGTCCCACTTGTCGCTCGCCTGCGCCTCGAGCTCCTCTGCCCACCGTACACAAGGAAGCAAGTCAGCGGTGGTATGAAATGTCGCTGAGGAAGCGCTGCACGACACTGCGTATCTGCCTGTCTGCTAGTATTTGTTAGTGTGCTCTGTGCATGCGCCGCCACACTCACACCCACACTATCGTGAGAGCAGGAACTTGATAACCTTGTGGGCTCAGTTGGCAACCTCACCAGCGCGCTGCTTATCCACCAAGTCGCTTGGTACGCTGAATAAATAGGCGCCGGGCGGCATTGGCAGCAATGCAAGCGCTCCCTAGGCCCGAGGCTTGTACATGGTGCCTGAGTGTCCAGGACTCCCTCTTGCACAGGGCGCGCCAATCTGGGAAAGGTACTGGCGGTGCTGTACGACTCAAGGAGTCTCATCAGACTCCTGCAACCCCATGGCTTGAATCAGCAAGTGCCAAAACTAGCTAGTATATTTAAGCAGTCATGGTGGACACACAAGCGTGGCTGCAAATGCGACCATGCGCTGCCGCTTACCATGCTCGGGGCCTTCCCATCATCGATACATCATTACAAGCAGCCTGTCACAATGGTCCAGGCAGTGTGCACAAGGAGCGGGGCAGTTACACTTGCATGCAGTGCGACAAGCAACCCCTTCTGCGTAAAGTGTTGTGCATGCTACTGCAGCTGGGGCGCTTCACGCCGCATGGCGAGGGGCACCAGCGCGCACTGGGCAAGGCCATACAGCTTGCCATGACGCTCGAGGAGACGCGCTCCTGCCTCCCGGCACATATGCTGAGGTGTTTGTGTGTAAGCGCACTAGACGCAACACCAGCTGCACTCACTTCAGAGACGCCTGCATGAAGAGTGATTTGGGGCGGCTCCTGCGGGGCTTTGCCAAGCGGCCCTGCCTGTCATCTGTGGTATTCTTCCCCCACATGGCCTGACCTGTCAAAGACATGCACTGCCTACCCCTGCAGCCGCCTGTCAGGCGCGCGCTCGCAGGCGCCGGCACGCGCCCTTGTGCCCTGCGCGCCAGGCGGCTCTCTGGCACGCCTCTGAGCAGTAGCGCGCCGTGTTGCAGCCGGAGCACAGCTGCAGCCGCAGGCCCGCCTCCGTCACGCCGGACAGGTTGCGGCACCTGCGCAGGCACGGCACGCTTGTTTGTCAGGGCTGCAAGCTGAACCCTTTCTTGTCGCGACGTTCCAAGCACCCGCATGCCGCACGGGCGCACCCCGTGCTCCAGCAGCCCACGGGGCGCAGCGCGTGCGCCTGCAGGCGCAGGTCCTCCAGGCTGGCCTCCGACAGGGCCTCTGCTGCAATGTGCGGAGCAACAGTGGCCTCGAAGCTCGCAATGCGGTCCGCAGCATACTGTTTTCCGCTGTGGTCCACAGCTGGCCAAGCGCCACAGCGCTCGCCGGCCAAATGTCATCAATGGCCTGTGCAGGCGGGCAAAGCGCTGCCTGGAAGCATGCAGCATGCGAGCAGGCGCAGGCAAGCACAGGTAGAACAATTGCAAGGCCCTGGTTAGCTCAACTGACAGCAGAGCAATGCGGCGCATGCGCACCTCCGTTAGATGCGGCCGCATGGCGCGCAGCACACCCCGCACAAAGATGAACGCGACACCTGCCTCCTCCTCATGCCCGGGAGCCACGTGCGCGCATGGACAGCGCTCCGCCAGGCGCATGGCTGCGCCCAACGCGCCGGCGCGCGCGAGCGCCAGGGCCAGCGCGCGCGAGGCGCCGCCCAGCTGTGCGACGCCGCGTAGCGCGCCCACAACTGCCTGCTCCGGTCTCCCGGCCCTGCCCTCATATGGAACGCCCTCGTCGCCGCTGGCCTCTCCGCGGCCTGTGGCGGGCACGCCTGGTGGCCCACCTGCAATGCGCCCTGCTGGTCATGACATCTGCCCCGCTTGCATGTCAATGGGTGTGCAACATCACGTGGGCAGGCATGTGCATATGCCTGACTCCTCAGTAAGGGCACCCTACTTTGGGCCGTACTCTGCATGTGCACAGACACCCTGAGATCCTTGTGTGCGGCAAGTGTGCAAGCATTCACTGTACGCAATGTGATGGCTCTCACGGTATAAGCACGCACCGACTCCTCACAACCCCGCCAACACACTACCTGGCAGGGCAAAGCCAGCAGGCACGCACAGAGCTCGGCCAGCTTGTCCAGCGCCGCCGTGACAAACGGCACCAGGCCCGGGCACGCCAGCACCACCGCCTTGCACTCCTCCGGGACATCGTCCGCCACCAGCCTGCCGCAGGCGCCCTGCGCAGCCGCAGAGACAGGGTCCAGGCATTCCATCCAACAAGGCGCACACTCGGGTGCTCAAGAGGCCGAACGATGAAAAGCCGCATACTTACCAGCGCCGCCGACAGTATCTCTGACATGTCCAACTTGTATTCCGGGTGGACGTCCAGCGCGCGCACGCTCTCAGGCGAACGGATTGACGGGGGCAGCAGCTGCGCCGCCGCGTATGGCAGCAGCTCTGCTGGCAGGGCGCGTCCGGCTGCCCACGCGATCGCACTCAAGCTTGACTGATCTGGACATGGGGCCTTGAGCGCATCCTGCCGCATGTTGACATGGGCGTCACAGGCGGGCTCTGCCGAGCACCCACAACTGTTTTCACGTGCGTGCGGTGTGCAGCATTGGCTGCCCAGGCAGCTAGGGTGCTGCAGGAGCCGGCGCGGGCTCACCAACAGCGCCGTGTGTATGAAAGAGCCAGGCAAGCTCGCCACCGATTTAACCTTTACCAGTGACGTGAGCAGCGCCTTTGCAGCCGGCGCAACGATGTCGACAGAGCCCACTGCCAGCACCAAGTCAGATGCACAAGTCACTGCCTGCACGCCGGCGGCTGCGTTGAGGGCGGCGGGTTGTAACAGGCGCGCCTGCAGTCTGCGCTGTGACACTGCAAGAGCACACAGCTGCCATGCAGCTGGATGAGCTGCAGCACCTACCGTCAGGAGCACACAGACATGGAGCCAGAGCATGAGCGCGCCTGAGCGGCCACTCCGGCAGTGGTGCTCAGAACGTCCGGCGCGCCTCACCGCTGCCTCCGCGGCTGTCAGAGCGAGCGGCAGCAGGCCCTCGCGTCGCTCGGCGTCCTTGCGAGGGACCATCCCATCAACCTGTGCGGGGCAGGGTTTTGCAATCGAGTGGGCAGCGAAGGGAAGGCCTCCTGTGCGCCTGCATGCCTGCACTGTCTCAAGGGACCACCGGCTGAGGTCGCACCAGCACCGACCAGGGCGGCAGGCAGCGGATGATTGTAACGCAAATGAAGAGGCTGCTCGCCGGTGACCATGCCCGCTCGCGTCATCAGATACCTGCGCCCAGCACGTGCGGTGACGCCCGCAAACGGCATCAGGGTCCCAGCCCAAGTCCCCAGCTTGACAGACGGACAATCGCCCCTGCAAGATATAGATATGTGGGGGTCACCACGGTGGCCTTGCGTGTCCAGCCAGCTCTGACTGAGTCTAGCACTCTCCACGACAGCAGGCTTTGCAATGCGCAGACACGCAGATCGAAAATGGCTTGAGACGCATGCCGCGCACTGACTTGTTCGCATATGCACAAATGGAGGTCGGCACCTATTGCAAGCTAGCGCAGTGACAACCGATAAACAAGCTGCGCATGGATCTCTCGCAACATGAGAGGCGCATGTGCCATAATGAAGCGCACCATCTCCGCAAGGCGCTGCGACGCCCACAGCAGCATGGTGTACAAGTACCGCATGCTGCGGATGCGCTCCTTGCCAGGCACGCGCTTGCAGACCTCCCGGCACATGAGCAGCTTGCCCAGCACGCTGCTGCACAGGCTGGCCGGATGGACATCCAAGTCCTGCCGCTGACCTGCAGTAATGCAATCATGGTTGGAATGGTTGCAAGAACGGAAAGCGAATCATTCTGGAGCTTGTGCTATAACAGCATCGGCACAACGACCTGCACAGCACCGTACCCCTGATCACAGTGGGTGATCAGTGCAGCCCGCCCACTCACCGTGCTAGGGACTACATGGCTGCCGGTACGTGGATGACAGCTGACCATTAACGGCATGCGTAGGCAGCAAATGCGTGCATATGATATCGGCCAGCGCACGTTCAGGGCCGGCTTGGAAAACAACATGGCTTTGCTTGAGTGTAAGAGGATGAGAAGGGCGGGCGAACGAGCAGCACGCAAGATAAAGCAAGGCGATGCGCACCGCTGTACTACTTCTGCAAGCAGCAAAGCAACAGCGGCATAACTCGGTCGACCAGCAGGGCCAGCAGCCGCTGCTCAACCTCTGGGTCAAGTGGTTCTGTGCCGGGCTCGAGCAGCGCCGCGCGCGCTGCCAGCGCATGCTGGATGCTGCGCTTGCTCACTAGAGCAAGGTCCAAGGCAGCTGCGAGACTGCACATGGCTCAGTCCCTGCAGGCGCACTTCCTGCCAAACGGTGCGACCTAGCGCAGCATGGCCGCCAGCCTGCACCAAGGGCGCACCGCTGCCGCCCGTGAGCGCCTGCTTCATGACATGGATGAGGAGGTCGCCCTGGGCGGTGCCGCAGAAGGTCTTCAGGTACGCAGCATGTGGCGCCTCGCCGCGCGCGCCCAGCGCCTTGTACAGGTCCGTCGCGGTGCCTATGTGCTGCATCAGGCCGGAACAAGGTCAGGTGCATGCTCACTCGATCGGGCGGCTGTTGCAGGAGTGCGCAGCCATGCGTACATGGGTAAAGAGCGTGAGACTCTTTTTGCGGAAGGCTGCCGCGCCCGGTGCAGACACGCTGCGCGGCAGGGGTCCCGGGGCGCTCGCCAGCCAGAATACCACTTTTGAGAGGCTGGGAATGCACTGCGTTAGGACAGCAGACCGGGGCATGACCGGCTCGCCCCACTCCTCCGACTCATCGGCCAGGCCCCAGTGCGAGACCGCCTGCGCGGCGCGCAGCCAGCCTCTGCAGAGCAGCCTACGCGAGGCGGCCGGCCGTGCGGCGTGCAGCCTGCTCACACCTGCAGCAGCGTGCCCGCATAGTTCTGGAGCTGCGCGCAGGCCGGGTGGTTTTGTTCCAGGCTGTGCTGGCTGCCCGCTGCCAGCACTGCCCAGGACGCAGCCAGGCCAGTAGCCAGGCCAAATACATCGTACTCTGCGTACCTGAGTGCACACAGGCACACCGCATCAGCTGGGCTAGGTCAGCCCATGAAGTCTCCTACAGCTTATACGCCAAGCTGCTGACACATGTGGTTGTGATCGCGCAAGCGCACCTCTCGGCAGCCTCGCGCACAGCAGTGATGCGGTCAGCCGGCCCGCTGACAAAGAAGGGACAGGTCAACAAGAGGCTCAGTGTCTGAAGCGTGCGCTCAACAAGTTTTTGCAAAGTGGCCAACATTCTTGTGTCTCGGGTAAGCCCTTCCGCAGCCGCCAGATCTCGCCACACAAGGCGTCTGGCAACGCCTACAAGTGTGGCAGTCACTGCGCCAGCGCCCTCGTAAACGAGCCTCGCCTCGCGCAGCGTCGTGCCGCCCTCCACTGACGCAGCCTGAAAGAGCTCAGGCACAAGCAGAGGGCCCAGCAGAGCTGCTGCATCGAGGTTCAGCAAGTCGGCCAGGCGCAGTGGGCACGTCGCAGCGGCTGCCAGCTCTGGGGCCCCCGCCTCGAGTGCCCTGAGCTGCGCAGCAGCCCTGGCCGGCAGGCTGGCCAGTGCGGACATTCTTGAGGTACACAGCACCTAGAAAGCTCTTGCGACGCCACCAATGTTCCTTTTCCCGGTGCGCTTAAGGGACATGTAACAGCGTGCGCTGATGATTAGCAGCCCAATTAGGGCTGGTGCGACCCCGTTTGGCTGGGGCCAAATGACAGAAGCTGGCCTGGCCTGGCTCCTGACGAGTTCAGGCAATGTGTCCCAGTCTGCATGCATGCGCAAGAAGCACTGTGCAGGTTGTGTGAACAGCAGGTTCTGACCAGGCCGTTTCCTTTCTACTTAGTACAGAATGAATCACCCTGTTGAGACCAAGGCGCATCACATACAAAGAAGCAGCCACTATTGTACACTAGGCAGGCCCCTGCTCGCCACGCCAGGCGTGCCGCTCCGCTCCCGACCACAAAGACACACATCTCTAACCCTCTTGGACAAAGCGCAGACAACCCATTCGCTCGCCCCGCACACATAACGCCTGCACCCATAGGGCCTTTGGGAGCCGTCCAAGCAGGGACTGCCAGGCAGCCGCGCCTGTCAGGCGCGCGCTCGCAGGCGCCGGCACGCGCCGTTGTGCCCCGCGCGCCAGGCGGCTCTCTGGCACGCCTCTGAGCAGTAGCGCGCCGTGTTGCAGCCGGAGCACAGCTGCAGCCGCAGGCCCGCCTCCGTCACGCCGGACAGGTTGCGGCACCTGCGCGGGCACGGCATGCTCGTGAGCCGATACTCTCCTCTAAAGAGCACTTTGCCGCGCCGTTCCAGGCACCCGCATGCCGCAAGGGCGCACCCCGTGCCCCAGCAGCGCACAGGCCGAAGCGCGGGCGTCTGCAGGCGCAGGTCCTCCAGGCTGGCCTCCGATAGGGCCTCTGCTGCAATGTGCGGCGCAACGGTGGCCTCGAAGCGCGCAATGCAGTCCGCAGCAGTAGTCTGGTCCGCTATAGCCCACAGCTGTTGAAGCGCCGCAGCGCTCGCCGGCTGACTGTTATCAATGGCCTGTGCACGCGGGCGAAGCGCTGCCTGGAAGCCTGCAGCATGCGTGCAGGGCGCAGGCAAGCACAGGCAGAACAATTGCAAGGCATACGCAGGGGCCGCACGACGTCTTACAGCCCATTACTGCCTCGCCCGCCCCTACACCCGACCTCAGCCTGTGCTGGTTAGCAAGACTGACAGCCGAGCAATGCGGCGGGTGCGCACCTCTGTAAGATGCGGCCGCATGGCGCGCAGCACATCCTGCACAAGGCTGAACGCGAATTCCGCCACCTCCGCGGGCTGGGGCGCTAGGTGCATGCAGGGACAACGCTCCGCCAGGCGCATGGCTGCGCCCAGCGCGCCGGCGCGCGCGAGTGCCAGGGCCAGAGCGCGCGATGCGCCGCCCAGCTCTGCTACGCCGCGCAGCGCGCGCAAGACTGCCTGCTCCGCATTGCTGGCCCTGTTATCGTGTGGGCCGCCCTCGTCGCCGCTGGCCTCTCCGCAGCCTGTGGCGGGCACGCCCGGCGGCCCATCTGCAACGTGCCCCGCTGGACATGACAACTGCTCTGCTTCAAGTGTTGGGTGTGCGATGTCACCCGGTCAGGCGTGTTCACATGCACGTGCCCCTCAGTGGAAGCGGCCTGCCTAGGGCCACACGCTGCATGGGCGGATCTGATTATTCTGTGCGTAAGTGTGCAAGCGTACACCGCTCAAGGCGCTATCAATGTGATAGATCGCTGTCAATGTGAGCAGGATCCATGACAGTGATCGTATCCAGCTGCATAAGCACACACCATATTCCATGAACCCTGCCAACCCCCAACTGGCAGGGCACGCCGGGCAGGCACGCACAGAGCTCGGCCAGCTTGTCCAGCGCCGCCTTGACAAAGGGCACCAGGCCCGGGCACGCCAGCACCACCGCCGTGCACTCCTCCGGGACACCGCCCGCCACGAGACTGCCGCAGGCGCCCTGCGCAGCCGCAGAGACAGGCTCCAGGCATGCTCTTACCTCAATAACACGGCGCATGGCAGAGTCCGTGCTCAAGTGAACGAACGGTGACAAGCCGCACACTCACCACCACCGCTGATAGGAAGTCTGACACTTGTCCGGCGCTGAAAAGCAGGTTGTGCTGCGGGAGGTCCAGCGCGCGCACGCGCTCAGGCGGAAGCAGCCAGAGGGGCAGCAGCTGCGCTGCGGCGTATGGCAGCAGCTCTGCTGGCAGGGCGCGTCCGGCCGCGCGCTCGTTCGCAGCCAAACTTGACTGGTGTGGAACCGAGGCCATGAGCGTAGCCTGACGCATGTGATGTGGGGGTAACTGGCGGGTTCTGCCGAGCTCACAAAACTGACTGCATATGCGCGGATTGTGCAGCCATTGGCCGCCAAGGCTGCTGGGATACTGCGGGAAGTGACGCGGCTCACCAGCAGCACTGTGTGCACGGTAGTGCCATGCACGCCCCCCACCGCAAAGGCCTTTGCCAGCGATGTGAGCAGCGCCTTCGCAGCCGGCGGGACACTGTTGACAGAGCCCACAGCCAGCACCACATTAACACCATAAGCCAGTGCCTGCACGCCGGCGGCTGCATCAAGGGTGATTGGCTGTAACAGGCATGCCTGCAGTCTGCGCTGTGACAGTGCAAGAGCAAACAAGTGCCATGCAGCTGCATGAGATCCAGTAGGCCCAGCTTCTACAGCTCAAGACTTGTACCAAAGCATGAGCGCACCACAGCCGCAACGTCGTCGTCGGTGTCAATAACGTCTGCCGCGCGCCTCACCGCTGCCTGCATGGCTGCCAGAGCGAGCGGCAGCAGGCCCTCGCGTCGCTCGGCGTCCGTGCGAGAGGCCGTCACATCGTCCTATGCAGACCAGACCTTGGCAGCCAGGTCGGCAGCAACGGGAAGGCTTCCTGCATGCCTGCATGCCTGCACTCAATTACGGGCCACCAATTAAGGTCGCACCAGTATCGACCAGGGCGGCAGGCAGCGGATGAGTTCATTGCATTTGTTGATAAGGCTGCTCAGCGGTGCCCCGCGCGCGCTCGCCTCAAGAGCGGCCTGCGCCAAGCAGGTGTGGTGACGCATGCAAACCGCAACAGGCTCCCAGGACAAGCTGCCAGCCTGATAGACCGACAACTGCCCCTGCAAGATGTAGACATGTCGGGGGCACCACGGTGGCGTGCCGTGCCCAGCCTGCGCTGAGTTAGACTAGCACTCACATGACGGCAGACACTGCAGTGTGCAGATGTGCAGTTTGAGAATGGCTTGAAATGCATGCCGCCCAGTAATCACACTGACTTTTTTCGAACAGGCACAACGGTGGTCTGTAGTCTAGCGCAAACCAGCGCAGCGACAGCTTTTATAGAAGCTGCGCATGACCCCACCCGCGACACGGGAGGCGGACATCCCACTCGCGCGCGCACCTGCTCTGCAATGCGCTGCGACGCCCACTGCAGCAGGGTGTACAGGTAGCGCATGCTGCAAATGCGCTCCTTGCCAGGCACGCGCTGGCAGATCTCCTGGCACATGAGCAGCTCGCCCAGCACGCTGCTGCACAGGCCGGTCGGATGGACATCCAAGTCTTGCCGCTGGCCTGCATTCATGCAAACTTGGGTGGAACTGTTGCAACAGTGGGAAGCACATTGTTTGGGAGCATGTCCAGAGTCAGCAGGGGCACAACGACCTGCACAGTGCCTTCCACTTCAGCACAGCAGTTGAAGAGGGCACACATCTCACTCATTATGCAAGAGAGTACATGGCTGCCGGCACACAGACGAAATATTACTGACCAATCAACGGCATGCCCAGGCAAAACGGCGTGCATGTGATATCAGCCAGCGCACGTGCCATGGCTTGAGATCAAAAACACATGCTTTGCTTTATGTGCAAGGTGGATGAGCAGTGCAGACCAGCGAGCAGTACCTAAGATTAAGAAAGGCGACGCGCACCGCTGTACCACTTCTGCAAGTGACGCAGCAACAGTGGGACTGCCCGGTCGCCCAGCAGGGCCAGTAGCCGCTGCTCAACCTCCGGGTCGAGCGGATCTGCGCCGGGCTCGAGCAGCGCCGCGCGCGCTGCCAGCGCATACTTGATGCTGTGCTTGCTACCCAGAGCAAGGTCCGTGCCGGCTGCGAGACTGCGCGTGGCTCAGTCCCCGCAGGCGCACTTTCCGCAGAATGGTGCGACCCGGAGACTGCACGGCCGCCCGACTGCGCCAAGGGCGCACCGCAGCCGCCGGCAAGAGCCTGCTCCATGGCGTAGATCAGGATTTCGCCCTGGGCAGGGCCGCAAAAGGTCTTCAGGTATGCGGCATGCGGCGCCTCGCCGCGCACGTCCAGCGCCTTGTACAGGTTTGTCGCAATGCCTATGTGCTGCATCAGGCCGTAACAAGGTCAATTGCATGCTCACTCGATTGGGTGCAGTTGCAGGAACGCGCAACAATGCGTACACGGGTGTAGAGTGTGAGACTGTTCTTTCGGAAGGCAGCCGCCGCTGGCGCGGACAGGCTGTACGGCAGGGGTCCCGGGGCGGTCGCCAGCCACACAACCACTTTGGCGAGGCGGGGGAAGAACTGCGTCAGGACGGCAGACCGCGGCATGGCCGGCGCGCCCCACTTCTCCGACTCGTCGGCCAGGCTCCAGTGCGAGACAACCTGCGCGGCGCGCAACCAGCCTCTGCGGAGCAGCCCGCGCGAGGCGGCCGGCCGTGCGGCGTGCAGCCTACGCGCGCCTGCAGCAGCACACGTGCATAGTTCTGGAGCTGCACACAGGCCGGGTAATTGTGCTCCAGGCTGTGCTGGCTGCTCGCTGCCAGCACTGCCCAGGACGTGGCCAGGCCAGCAGCCAGGCCAAACACGTCGTATTCTGCAAACCTGAGCGCACAGGCACACCGCGTCAGCTGGGCCAAGGTGCTGCCGGTGGAGGCTCAGACAGCAGCGAGTGTGAAGCTACAGGCGCATGTGGTGGTTATTGCGCAAGCTCACCTCTTGGCAGCTTCACAAACAGCCCTGCTGCGGTCAGCCAGCCCGCTGACGAAGAAGGGACAGATCAGCAAGAGTCTCAGCGTCTGAAGCATGACTTCGACAAGTTTATGCAAACTGGCCATGACTCTTGCGGAGAGCCCTTGCGCAGCAGCCAAGTCTCGCCAGACAAGGCGCCTCATGAAGCTGACCAGCGTGGCAATTGCTGCGCCTGCGCCCTCATAGATCAGCCGCGCCTCGCGCAGCGTCATGTGGCCCGCCAATGGTGCAGTCTGAAAGAGCTCAGGCACAAGCAGAGGGCCCAGCAGAGCTGCAGCATTAATGTTAAGCAAGTCGGCCAGGTGCAGAGGGCACGTCGCAGCGGCTGCCAGCTGTGGGGCCCCCGCCTCGAGTGCCCTGACCCGTGCAGCAGCCCTGGACGGCAGACTGGCCAGTGCACACATTCTTGAGGTACACAGCACCTAGAAAGCTCTTGCGACGCCACCAATTGTCCTTGTATGACCCTGGTGCGCAGAATTGTAACAGCGTGCGCTGATGTCAGCACAGACTAGGGCGCAGCATGCTGCGTCCAGGCCCCCAATGCTTACACGACCTGATACATGACCCTACACGGGCACTTATTGGATGCGTTCCAGTCCAATTAGATTGGTGGTGAACGGGTGAATGTACTCGTCGCGTGTGCGGCTCATATCACAGTTTTTAAACAGCAGGTAGCGCTCAGTAAGCGAATATCAACACTGATGTCAGCAAAGCGCCAGCTGTTGGACAGGTACAGCCTTCCACAGGGCAGCGTCCCTGTCAGCTAACCCGGCTGCTCAGGTGCTCCCAGACGTTATGCCTCCTACGGTGGAAGGCTACAAGCGCGCCCTCAAGCGCGCTCTTGTCACGCGGGCATGCCGCTGCTGCAGCAAGGAGGGGTCTAGTAATCATGCTGAACCCATTACAAGTGAGGGCGTTTGGTGCCTCACCGACGTGTCACATCTCTGTGTAGGCTCGGTGTCCGGAGGCCACAGGCACATCGCGTGCTCCAAGTCACTCACGGAAGCTCGTGTTCGGGTCATGCAGCCAGGCACCCTTCCGTGTCAGCCCCGATGACCGCGCAGTCCCCTGGGATACAAGCTCTGCGCCAACCATGGTCCGGAAAGTCGGGCATGCCTCACGTGCGCCCTGCACAAATTCACGTGCAAGACTCTGGCACAGAATGCAAGCTGAGCTCACGGCCGACTGCTGCACAGGCAAGGGGTAGCACCGCTATACATAACAGCACAAAGTCAGCGCCACCATGCTTCCCAGGAGGACCAGCTTTGGCGGTGCTGTGCCCGCAACGTGTACCCTCTGTTCAGGCGCCACGCGCAGGCGCCTGTTTGTGCCGGGGCATGACTGATGAGGTCGTGGAGCCACACAGGGAGCCCTGAAGGAGACGGGGAGCCCGTATCATGGGGCGCCCGTGCCGGCACGTCAGTCGGGCGCGCGCTTGCAGGCGCCTCGGCAGGCGGCCTTGTGCCCCGCGCGCCAGGCCGCCTTCTGGCAGGCCTCTGAGCAGTAGCGCGCGGTGTTGCAGCCAGAGCACTGCTGCAGCCGCAGGCCTGCTTCCGTCGCGCTGGACAGGTCGCGGCACCTGCGCGGGCACGCCACGCTCGTGAAGCAACACCTCTCTAGCGCTGACGGGAGCTCTGCAGCGGGCGCTCGTACGCCCGTATCCGGCAGGGGCGCACCCCCACTACCAGCAGCCCGCGGGGCGCAGCGCGGGCGTCTGCAGGCGCAGGTCCTCCAGGCTGGCCTCCGGCAGCGTGTCCGCGGGGATGCGCTGCGCGGCCTCAGCCTCGAAGCGCGCGATGGCGGCTGCAAAGCTGGCCAGAGCATCCTGGTACTGCTTGCTGCTGGGCCCGAGCGGCGGCGCGTTGTCGAGCAGCAGCGGGCAGTCCTGCCGCGCCGCCCGCGCAGCGTCAGCGACCCCAGCTCCTGCCTGCAGCCGCTGAGAGCTTGGGCGGCGCCGAGCGCGCGCGCACCTCGGGCAGGTGCCGGTCGACGGCCTGCAGCATGCCCTGCATGCAGCTCGCCGCGATGTAGGCCTCGCGTTCGCGCTGCGGCTCCTCGCACGCAGGCCACCCAGTGCTGCGCCAGGCGCGCGACTGCGCCCAGCGCGCCGGCGCGCGCGAGCGCCAGCCCCATGGCGCGCGACACGTCGCATATCTTTGCGGTGCCGGCCACGCCAGCCAAGGGGCCCTTGTCCCCGTGCGCGGCCCAGTAGGCCTCGGAGTTGCCTGTGATGTCGCGGCAGAAGGTCCTCCCGCGGCCGTTGGTGCGCGCGGCCGGCCGGGCAGCATCTGCGAGGTGGCAACACGACGTCTGCACAGCATGCACAGGGGGAAAGCCTGCACGTCAGGGGAGCCGGGCGCGGGCCCCCGCCGGCAGGAGCTCGGCAGGAGACGCCCGCTGGCGCAGGGCCGCGCGCCTCACAGGCACAGCTGAGGAGCGCGGGTCGTGCGCGCCAAGCTGCTCAAGCATGCCCACCGCGCACTGCTGTGCAGAGTGAAGCGCCGGGCTGCTGCGGAGGCGTCACGCAGCTCTGTCGGCGCCCTTAACAGGTCACGCCCCCGACACGCGCAGCAGGGAGGCGCGCACAGACGTCGCCCATCTTGCGCAGCGCCTCCACGACAAAGGGCACCAGGCCCGGGCACGACAGCGCGACCGCTCTGCCCTCCGCGGGCCCGTCCACCACAAGGCAGATGACGCCCTGCGCGCACGCAGCGTCGCGCTGCCGCGCTCAGCCCGGTGCCGCCCCGCAGCGCGGCGCACAGTGCGCGGGCCCTGGCCGGCTGGTCAGCGGGAGGGCCGCAAGCGCACCAGCCGACCCGAAAGCAAGGTTGCCACTCCGTTGCCGTGATCGTGAAGGACGCTCTGGACCTGCGCGGCGTCCAGCGCGCGCACGCGCTCGGGCGACAACAGCAGCAGGGGCAGCAGCTGCGCCACCGCGTACGGCTGCAGCGCCGCCGGCAGGGCGCGCGCGACCGCTCGCGTGTCCGGGGTTGCGCACACAACCAGGTCATGAATCGAGGTCGCCAGCGCAACCTGGCGCGCCCCATGCAGCCGGTCGGGCGCAGGCGCTCGCATGCTTGCACACGGCATGTGTCACACGTGTGAGGTGCGCATCGCCCAGGCTGCAGAAGCGGCAGGGGGTGGGGGCGGGGGCGGCAGGGGCCGCTGCGGCGCACCGACAGCCCGACGCGCACGGCGGCGCCTGGCACACGCGCCGGCGCGAGCAGCTTGGCCAGCGTGGCGAGCAGCGCCTTGGCGGCCGGCACCAGGCTCTCGCACGAGCCCACCGCCAGCAGCACATCGGCCGCGACCGCGACCGCCTGCGCGCCGGGACGCGGTGAGCGCCGAGAGTTGCGCCAGGCAGACATGCCGCACCCTCACAACTTCCCTCCAGAGCACCAGCCAGGCAGTTGCGAGGGCGCAACACCTGCACAGCCGTCAGGGCATCAGGCGATCAGGGCCCAGTCAAGTCCGCGCCTGGGCCACAGCTCTGTCGGGGTCAGGTACCAGCGCCCTGCCCACCACCTCTGGCCCGCGCCTCAGTGCAGCCTCCACGGCCGACAGGGCCAGCGGGAGCAGGCCCTCGAGCCGCTCGGCATCCTCCCGCGAGGCCTCCTCACGGGCCTGTGCGGGCAAGAGGCTGTGGCGCGGCGCCGCGAGCGCTGGTCATGATGAGGTCATGGAGGTACACAATTTGGATACATAGGACACTAGAACATTACTTTTTATTCTGCACACGCCTGGCATGGAGCGCTGCATGCAAACGTGCTTCCACGCCCGCCTTGCAGCCACGTCACCAGCGGCGGCGCGCGCCCTTACCACGCATGCAGTGCTGTCGGAGGCCAACAGGGGTCGCACCATGATCAGCCAGGGCGAGCGGCAGCAGGAAATGTCGTCGCAGATGTGGTGCAGCATCCGGACCTCGTTCTCGCGCGGGCCCAGTGACGTGTCGACCCACGCGCTGTCCCGGTGGGCGTTCTGCACCAGGGAGCTGCGGGGAGATGTACCGCTGCCGACAGATTTCGAGCGCAGGCTGCAAGCACGGCTGCCTCACAGTTATTGCATTCACACTTGGAGCCTGCATGGGCGGCAGTAAGGCACTGCGTGACGCACACGCCCCGATGGCGGCTAGCAACGTGCACACAGGCATCGTGGCGCACGTTCGCAGCAACAGGCGATCTGAGGCACAGAGCGATAAACGCGCTGACGGGTCAGAGCATACAGCGGCAGCAGGCCAGCGGTGCGGCGTGGGCTGGCGAGCAGCACAGGTGCAACTTGCTAGATCGCGTCCTCATGCACTGCCCACGGGATCGCGTGCGCACACCCGGTCAGCAATGCGCTGCGTTGCCCACAGCAGCATGGTGTAGAGGCAGCGCATAATGCGGATGCGGTCCCGCTGCAGCACGCGCATGCACGTCTCCTCGAAGTTCAGCAGCTTGCTCAGCACGCTGGCGCAGGAGCATGCGTCGGCGGCCGTGCACCGCTGCGAGCCTGCCGCCAGCGGGCCTGGTCAGCAGGTTGCCGCATGGAGCGGCTGCGCCGGGACAGCATCTCGCCTGGTCAACCAGCGTAACGACCCGCTCCTTGGCAACAGAGCTCGCGAGGGCATACCCAGGTGCCGTGCACGCGGCAGGCTGCACGAGTGTGGGCACCACGACCAGCAGCAGCTGGCTGCACGAGCGGCACGTCGAGCCATGTGGCATGCAGGAGCCAGGCAGCCAGCGCCCCAGCAGGGCCGCATCCGGCCTGCTCAGGAAGCCCGCGCGAGAGCGCCAGAGCGCGGGCAGCGATGCAGCCAGGCAGGCGCCACGTGCTGTGTGACTGCTGCGGCGCGCACCGGCCTTCCACGTCTGCATGCAGCGCAGCAGCAGCGGCATCGCGCGGTCCACCAGCAGCGCCTGCAGCCGCTGCTCCGTTTGCGGGCTGAGCGCGCCCGCGTCGCACGCGCGCAGCGCGTTGTACGCGTTGAACGCGCACTCTATGCGGTGCAGGGCCTTGAAGAGCGCGCGGCAGTCCGCGTCGGCGCCGCCTGCAGGCGCGCAGCCAGGCTCGCGCCCGGCGCCTCGCGCGCGCGCGCGCCCGGACCGGGCCGAGGCAGGGTCCGCACCGCGCGCAGCATCCGCGCTCGCGCCGCCGCCCTTGGGCAGCGCCTGCTGCATGACGCTGATGAGCAGATCGCCGCCGGCGGCGCTGCAAAAGCCCTTCAGGTACGCGGCGTGCGCGGTCTTGCCGGCCAGGCGCAGCCTGTTGTACATGAGCGTTGTGCTGAACAGGTGCTGCGGCAGACCGGAGCGGAGTCAGCCAGGGGACCGCCTGCAAGGGCTGCAGGGACTGCGGCGCGTGGCAGGGCGCGCCTGGGAGGCTGATGCGAGCTGGCGCTGGCTCAGGCGCGCCGCAAGGGCCGGCCCCCCCGCCAGATACACGCTGGCCGGCAGGACGGCCGGCGCGCTGGAGAGCCACAGGAGCACCGCCGAGAGGCCGGAGAAGTACTGCGTCAGGACGGCCGACGCGGCGGCCTTGCCCCACGCGTCCGCCTCTTCAACCTCACACCAGAAGCGGATCGTCTGCGCGGTGCGCAGCCCAGTGCAGAGTAGCGTGTGCAGAGTGGCCTCCCGCCAAGGTGTGCAGGCGAGCGCCTCACCTTCTCCAACACGGTCGCGCAGTTGCTGAACATGGCGTAGACCAAGGCGCCTATCAAAGTGTCCGGGCTGCTCGCGGCCAGCACTGCCCACGATGTGGCCACGCCAGCGAGGAGGCCATACACGTCGTACGCGGCATACCTGGACGCGACAGGGCGCGCTGCGTGAGTCGGGGATGGGAGCGCGGCCAACCCTGGCAGCTCAGGCAGGTGCAGGCGCACAAGCTGCAGGTGAGCGTGCCTGTGCAGGTGCAGGCTCACCTCTTGGCGGCTTCGCGGACGGCCGTCCTGCGGTCAGGCCCCGCCGCCACTTGGAAGGGACAGGTCAGCCTGCGTTGCACAGCGCGCCAGGACAATGTGTCATAGTTTGCTTCGTAAACAAAGCACAAGGAGGCAGCAGCGCAGAGGCCGGGGCTCGCATTAAACACAGCGTCTGCAGCGCGGTACCAAGTCGTTCGACCACGGCGCCATCCGCATTCCCGTTCACAGCAGGCGCAGCGAAAATGTCCCGCCACACAGTGCGCTTGATTATGCTTGCCAGCGTGGCGATCACATCAGTCGTGTCCTTGTAAACAAGCCTGGCCTCGTGCAGCGTCAGGCTGTTCTGCAGCGAGTCCACCGGCAAGAGGTCCGGGACAGTCAGGGATGACAGCAGAGCTGCCGCACTGGGCCTCAGCAGATCGGCCTTGCGCAGGGGGCTAGCGGCAGCGGCTGCCAGCTCTGGAGCCTCAGCGTTCAGTGCCTTGACCCGCTTAGCGGCCCTGGCCGGCAGGCTTGCCAGCGCGCTCATTGTCGCGCAGCACAGCTCGATCTGAGCTCCGCTGAGACTCCCGGGCCAGGTCGTGAGACAAGTCTGTCTTTGCCTGCGCAGCTAGGCTGATACTTGCATGTGCATGTGCAAATGATTGCGGCCGGGGTAGGGCGGGTGGTGCGCTTTCACTGTGAATTGATCTGAATTGAATAGGTGCATGCATGTGCATGTGTGGCAGTTGTGAGCCCAGCACATGAAGGTCTGATACAAGGGCAGCCCCGTCGACCGTGCAGGGAATCAACCTGTAGATTTGATCGAGCAACATGGTGAAAGAGTCTCTGATAAACGCGTTTGATGTGCAAACGCATGCGGCTCAGAAGACCTATCTGTTGGCGTAGTACGCTGCTTCACCCATGCATACCATGGTCTGTCAGGACTTGCACTGTCTGGCAGCTATCCTCAACACCACGCACACCACTGTGCGTTGTCTAGAATATGAGCAGGTTAAGTTCAGCGGTGCTGCCGCACGAGTCATCGAGTCACTTACCTGCTTGTGGTCAGGCAAAGCGCATGGGTGCTTGGAGCGGGAATATATGGGGAGGAGCAACGCATGATCGCCACGTCCTGCAAGCTCGGCAGGCAAGGGCACTTGCCACCAACGACATCAGAGTGCGCTCGACCAACGCCTGCCATGCAGCACCAGCGGCATGAACTGACACCGCAGCATGTCCATGCGCTGCAACCTGATATCGGCACCCCAGGCCCATGTTGCTCAGGGCTGCTGGCCGTGGCTGAGTGCGTGAGACTGGCCGGTCTGCATCGATACAAGCGCGCCTGTTATTGACCTCAGGCCCTGGCGGCTGTTGACGGCGCCTGCACTGGCTGTTGTGCCAGCAAGCCCTCGAGCTAGCAGTCGAGTTAAATGCGTGGATCGTGATTTGCATTGAGGTTGTCAGCGTTCTCTGCCAGCGCAACGCAAGGTGCAACGTTGCGCACCGCGCTGTGCATCTCTTGCCCTGCTTTCTGAGCACTGTTAAGCATAAAAGTTCATCTGATGCTTACCGGCCTGGGACCCCAGTAGAGCTTGGAACTACTTCCAGACAAGCACGCGATATGAGTGGGCCCTGAGAAGGGGGTAGGAGTTGTGTGAGGTGCTGCTCAGCACATGCTCAGCTCGTGCCGCTCACCACAAAAGCTAGCACGCAGCAGATAACACTGCCATGCATGCTACCGCAGCCATGCGCAGAGGCTCCGGCCGAAATATCTTGCAGCCGCTCGAAAGGAGGCACGCGCATATCAACTTGGCTGGCAAGCCTGGGGCTGTGCCCTGGCTCCGTGCGGAGCGCATGGCTCCGTGCCATTGCGCACCGCCTTGAAGACTTCAGCTCTTGCACTCCTGCACCGCTGCATTTCAGACTTGTGCTGCGCTGGTGCGTTCGAGCACCGCCGCGGCCTGCCCTGCTGCAGCTGCCATCTCCAAGGCCAGCTCTGTCTGCCTGCTTAGCAAAGAGCTGCGTCGGGGTGAGTCTTGACGCGCCCGCGAGTCCCAGTGACCAAGCAGTGAGCAGGGACAGGCCCTGTTGCTGGCGGCCCCGCACAGCAGCGCGGTCCAAGCTCCGCCGGTGCAGCCGGGCGGCGTGGACGCGCCGCTCACAGCCGCCCAAGCGCGCGGCTGTGGCGGACACGTGCACGCCTCGCGAGTGGCCGTGCGGGCCCTGGCCGCACGGGCCGCTCAGCACGCCGGCGGGCGCCAGGAAGCAGCGGGGGTCCGGCGCCGCCGCCAGGTCGATAAACACGTCCCTCGCAGCGCCGCCGGGCGGGCCGGCCTTGGCCGCGCCCGCCCAGCGGCTCCAGAGCCGGCGCGCCCGCGGCGCGGCGCGCACGCAGGGCGGGCCGGCGCGCCGAGCGCGGCGTGCATCGGCTGGCCCTGCGCGCGCGCGCGTCCCAGGCCGAGCCTGGAGTGGCGGGCGAGCGGAGAGGGGCGGAACTGGCGGCTGCCGTGCGCGCACTGCCCGGGCCGCCGCCGCGCGGGCTGGCCGCCGTACAGACGGCCGCTCTGCAGGGGCCAGCACGCCTTGCTGCAGGGCGCTGCCCAGGGAGCGCCCGCCGCCCCGGCAGCCCCGGGGCGCCGTGGCGCGTGGCTGGTCACGCCGTGGAGGACCGAGGGGCGCCCACCTGGGATGCGCTTTGGCTCAGCAAATTGATGGGCTAGGCAGCACATACATGCCGGCTTTAAGTCTTAACAACTGACCCTTGAAGGGTCAGCCAGGGCTTCTCTCCAGCTCGCAGGTCAGCAAAGCTCACGCACACTGCCGCTCACAAGCTGTCTGCTGCGTGCCTTGAGGTCTCAGCTCACAAAGCAGCCACCGCCGCCTGCCCTCGCTGCCCACACTGACCTCATCGCCGGCTGTGCTCGGCAGATTCTCGACGATGAGGTGCGTCCCGGCCCGTCTCTGCCAGTGTCGACGATGCGTAGAGTACAGCCTGCCCTGCCGCCGGCCGGCCTGCTCAGCAGCGCGCTCCGCGCTCGCCGGTGCCTTGATCACTCACATAAGCAAATGTCCGCGAGGCCGCATCTCGGACGGGTTGCCTTTGGCCTGCGGGGCAACCTTGCGGCCCCCTTGCGTGCAAGAGCATCTTGAGCTGGTCAATCGCATGCACTGCCCTGCGGGCCAGCGCTTTCTGGGCGGGCTGCGCGCCTGAAGCAATGGCTGCGGCAAACCTCCCACACTCACAGCCCTGGGGGCGGCCCCGGCGGCAGGTGCACGATGGTGTTTGCCCTGCTCGCGGCAGCACTGCTGCTGGCCGCGCCGCCGGCCGTGAGCGGCGCCAACGCGCCGCGCCGCGCCCTGCGCGCCACGGCCGCCGCGCCGCAGGCCGGCTCGTTCAAGTATGAACTCAGCTGGCAATCACCTGCTGGGCCAGCAGCCGGCCCTGCTCGTCCTCGTGGGCCGCTTCCTCAAAGGTGAGGTTCGTCTTCCCGGAGCTCAGCGAGGACCAAATCCTGCTGCGCACGATCCGCAGGCGCTCGAGGTAATCCGTGTACCGGAGGAAGGCCTCCCTGGTGGTGGGCAGCCACCAAACGTCGAGGGAATCGTCGTATCCGGTGGGCAAGGGCTCTGGCTGCCACAGCTTTTTCTGCAGCAGCACCATGCTGTCTGGCCCCAGCGCCAGGGGTGCGGCCGCCGGCCCCGCAGCAGGCCTGCCCCCAGCCTCCTCGGGCCTCCCTTTGGGCCTGGCTCCCTGGCATAACAGGCGGTAGCGCACGGGCGAGGCCAACCCTCCGTAGGATGAGGGTTGGAGCTCTGCCGGTGCGGTGCACCTGGCTGGCGCTGGCCACCGCCTGCCGTTGCCGAGCGCACCAATTGCCGGCGCAGGCTGAGCCGGACCACCAGCGATGCGCCGTGCCCCGCGCGCGTAGGCTCCCGGGCTGCCCGCTCGTCCGCCCGCCCAATCAAGCGCCCGCGACGCGCAGGCGCGGGCCAGCGGGCCCTACGTTGCGCCTGCCGGCGTACAGGGGGGCGGTCGCCCCCCTGGTGCACCATCCGCGCCCCGCCCATGGCGCCCGTGGCGGCGTGAGGGCTGCCCGCGGGGCGCCCGCCGCCTGAGCCATGGCCGGCGTCGACATCGTGGCGCAGCTGCCCCAGCTGGAGGCGCTGTGCGAGCGGCTGTACAACTCACAGGTGCTCCGCCGGCCGCGCCCGCAGCCGCGCCGCCCGCCGCACACGCACTCCCGCGGCGCCTGCCTCGGCAGTGTGCACACGTGACGGCCTATGACGGCAGTGCGCGGCTGGCGCAGGACCCGCAGGAGCGCGGGCGGGCAGAGCAGGTGCTGCGCGTGTTTGGGCAGTCGACCGACTACGTGTCGCACTGCAAGGCGCGGAATCGCCGCGCCCCCGCCGCGCCCACCGCGCCCCCGCCGCTTGTGCCAGCTCCCCGCCAGCGCTGGACCTGCGGGCGCCGCGCGGCCGGCCGCGCCGGCTGACGCGCGCGCCGCGCGCGCCGCGCAGGCCATCCTGGACAACTCTTCGTCGGCGTATGCGCAGCTGCTGGCCTCGGCGAGCCTCATCCGGGTGGTCACCGAGCACACGCTCAGGCGCGTCGGCGGCCGCGCGCCGCGCCCCGGACATTGCTGCGGCCGCGCGCCCCGCGCTCTCGCCTGCAGCGCTCTTGTCTGCAGCGCGCCTGGGCGGGGAGGCTGACAAGCACGGCGGCGCCGGGCGCGCAGCGTGCCCGTGAAGCTGGAGATGCGAAACTACTTCCTGGCGTACCTGGACAGGCGCGCGCGGCCGGCCCCGCCGCCCCGCTCGCGCCGCCCGCGTCGCGCCCGGCCTGCATGCATGCCATTGCGCATGGGACTCAGCCGCTGCCGGAACTTGCGCACGCCCGCTGCGGGGAGCGCGCCCCGCGCATGCCTGCACGGAGGGCGCTGGCGCGGTGTGACAGTGCGCGGCACACAGGCCGCGGCGGCGGGCCCTGGGCGTGCGGCGTGCCGGTCACCGGGCGGCGCACTCGGCGCATGCCAGGCCCAGCCGTGCTCGGCAAGCGCAGCATGCTGGGCAGCGGGCATGCCGGGCGTCCTGGCGCGGCCGACAGCCTGGGGTGGGTGCCGTCGCGCGTACAGGAGGACATGCGCTGCAGCCGGTGGGGCACAGAGGGCGCAGGGCGCCGCGGCCAAACATGCATGCAGCCGATGCAGCTGAGACATGGCCCGGGGATTGGTCGCACAGAGTCCTCACGGGCCCGGGCCAGGGAGCGCGCGCGCGCTGTCCAGCCGCGCGCCCGGCCGGGAGCACTCCGTGCCGACTATGCATGCAGCCAAAGTATTCATCAAAAACAAACATAGACATGCGGAGGGACGGGGATCAAGGGCTCGCGGCCCTGCGGCTGAGGGCGCGCGCGGGGGGGCGCGCAGCCGCGGGCCGAGCCTGGAGCCGTTCGTGGTGACGTCGCTGGTGCAGCTGCTGTGCCGCACAACCAAGCTGTGCTGGTTCGACGATGACCACTTCAGCCGCATCGTGGAGGACGCAAAGCGCCTGCTGGAGAAGGGGTCGCAGGGCGGCTCGCACGTGCGGCCCGGCCTCGCTCCGCCCGCGCAGCCTGCGAGTCTCGAGGAGGCAGGTCTTTGCAGCGACGCCAGTCTTGCAATGGGCCAGCCATGGACCTGCAAGTGCCGCTGGTCCTGACGCATGCTGGCCCGCTTGGCGCTGCTTTGCACCCACTCCCTCAGTGCCGCTTTGGCCCGCTCGGCGAGGCGCCGGTCGCTGACAGAGCCAGCAAGATGGCTGCATGCTGCGGGGGTGAGTGAGCGCCGGCGCGCCGAGCCGGCGCGCCGCGGCCGCCGCGCCCGCGGGGCGCCGCCCCGGCGGCCCCGCCGGTCAGGGCGCTGCCCCGCGCGCGCAGGGGCACTACATGCTCGGCCTGCGCATCCTGAACATGCTGGTCGCCGAGTTCAACCAGCCGACGCCGGGGCGCACGATGACGCAGCACCGCAAGCTGGCGGTCGCCTTCCGCGACCACTTGCTGTTCGCGGTGCTCAGCCTGGCGCTGGCCGCGCTGCGGCAGCTGCAGCCGTCCGCCAGCGCGGACGCCAAGCTGCGCGAGCAGGCGCGCCCCGCGCGCATGCCTGACCCTAACCCTGTCATAACCCTAGCCGGCCGCCAGCACGGATGCCAAGCTGCTCGAGCAGGCGCGCCCCACGCGCGCGCCCCCGACCCGCCGCTCCCCGGGGCGCGCCCGGGCGCCTGCAGCGCGCTGTGCGGTGCCCGCGCCTGCTTTTGATGTGATGGCGTGCGCATGGCACGGGCCGGCGCTAGCGCTGGCTCCAAGCCGCGCCAGGGGCGCTTGGAGCGTGGCGCCCGTCGCTGGACGCCTGCTGTTGCTGCAGCATGTGCACAGAGATGTGGGCGGGCATCTGCCAGCGCCGCTCTGCATGGCGCGGCGCGCGGCGGCCCTCGCGCAGCGCGCCGACGCCCGTCGACCGGAAGCGCATGTCTGCCGTGCCGAGCTCGCGCTGCGCAGAATGGAGGCAGGCCTTCTCTGTGGCCGGGAAGGCCCCTGTGTCGGCTCGCACCGGCCCCTTGCAGCTCCACAGCGTGTCAGGCATATCCCCTATAACCCTACGCCCGCGGGCCGCGCAGGCGGTGCAGCTGGCGCTGGGCTGCCTGTCCTTCGACTTCGTGGGCACCTGCCTGGACGAGTCGGCCGAGGACCTGGGCACCATCCAGGCGCGCCAGGGGCGGGGGTGAGGGCGGGGTGGGTGTGGCACACCCCCTGCCGCGCCCGCCCGCGGGCTCGCTGGGTTAGGTGGCGAGCGCCCTCCTTTCAACAGAGGAGGGGTGCATGCGGTGGGGCTTTGGAAGAACGCGGTGGCGCGCTGCCGCAGTGGCTGGGTGTTTGTCAGCAGGGTTGGGATCAGGCTTAAGGCTGGGCGCCCGTGAGCAGGCGTCCGCCTGTGTGCCTCGGTCTGGCGCGGTGCCGTGGGTCGGCCTGGCCGGCGCATGGTCCTGCAGCTGTGGGCACCACGCCCGCCGTAGCGCCCCGCAGCTGTGAGCACCATGGCCTGCATGGCCCCGCAGCTGTGGGCACCAGGGTTTCCCTGGCGCGCCGCGCAGGTGCCGTCCACGTGGCGGCCCGTGGTGGAGGACCCAGCGACGCTGCAGCTGTTCCTGGACTTTTACGCCACTACGAAGCCGCCCCTGTCCAGCATGGCGCTGGAGTGCCTGGTGCGCGCGCGGCCGCGCCCCCGCCGGCGCCCGGGCTGGCCCCGCAGGGCGACGCCGGATAGCGCTGCATGCGTGCGAGCGTGCCGCCGCGCCCTTCTGTGGCAGCGCCCCCGGCCGCCTGGCCGCGCGTCACGTCCAGGCCGGCGTGGGAGCAACCGCCAATGCGCAGCCCATGCCTGCGCCGGGGGCGCGCCGCGCCGTGCGGCCGCCCGCCTGCACCCTAACCCTACATCCGACAGCCGGCGTCCCGCGCGGCGCAGGTGCGGCTGGCATCGGTGCGGCGGTCGCTGTTCACGGGGGAAGCCGAGCGCAGCGCATTCCTGAACCGGCTGGTGGCCGGCACGCGCGACGTGCTGCGCGGCAATCGCGGCCTGGCCGAGCACGGCAACTACCACGAGTTCTGCCGGCTGCTGGGCCGCCTGAAGACGAACTACCAGCTATCCGAGCTGGTGGGCACCCCGCCCAGCAGCAATGGAACCTTGCGGAAGCGCGCGCCTGGTCAGACCCTCCAGGAGGTTTCACGCCTCGCTCTGCCGCGCGCGTGCGGCGGCGCTCACGAGCGCGCATTGGGCTGTCCACGCCCTTGGTATCTATACATCCTAAGACGTTTAATGGTGGGGGTAGGCCTAACCCTACCCCTACCCTATGGCCGCCAGGTCAGCGTGGACAGCTACCACGAGTGGATCCGCCTTGTGGCCGCCTTCACGGTGCACAGCCTGGAGAGCTGGCAGTGGGCGGCCGCGAGCGTGTACTACCTGCTGGGCCTCTGGTCGCGCCTGGTCAGCAGCCTGCCCTACCTCAAGGGCGAGGCGCCCAGCCTGCTGGAGACGTACGTGCCGAAGATCACGCAGGCGTACCTCACCTCGCGGCGCGGGCCCCTGGCACCCCCTGCCATAACCCTTACCTGACGTCAAAGCGCCGCGGACGCGGGGCCGCGACCGTGGGTTACCGGCGCGGCGTGCAGCGCCCGCAGTGCCCGAGACGTCTGCTACAGTCACGCCCTGGACGTAAATGTGTACATTGCCATCACTGCTTGACGCGTCTGAGCCCCGGAGCACACGGCGCGCCCGAGAGCGAAAGCCTGGTTATTAAGCTCAACAACTCGCTGCTGTGTACCCTGCCTGACCCTGCTGCAGATACTAAGGAGCAGCAGAGCAGCATGGGAGGCAAATGGATGCGATGCCGTCCTGGTGCACCTGACAGCTTTGCCACCATGCCTGTGGCGGCCCTGGCTCGCGCTGACCTGCCTTTCCTGTCCATAGCCCCTGTCCCCACTCGCAGACTCGGCGCGGCTGGCGCTGGCGGCGGGCGCGGCGGGCGGCCCGGCGCGCGCGCCGAGGAGCGCCCGGCTGCCGCGCCCGGCGCGCGGTTGTCCGGGCGCACCCGTCGCGCGGGCCACCTGCGCTGCGCATGTTCAGGGATCTGATGAGCAGGGATATGACGAGGGCGCGGCCGCGAACGCGCGCAGGCTGGAGTCAGTGCGTCTGGTACAGGCGGGCGGCGGCGGCGACGACCCGCTGGACAACGAGGAGCAGCTGGCGGACCAGATGGACTCGCTGCCGTTCCTGGCGCGGTTCCAGTACGAGGCGTCCGCCAAGTACCTGACCGGCCTGTTCGACCCGCTCGCCGTCCTGTACAAGGCGCGTGAATCTGCTTGCCCTTGCAACGCGCACTTCATAGTGAGTGTAAGGTTAGGGTAGGGTTAGGTTATGACATCATGCTGCGACCGCATGCAAACAGCCGTCCGCGCGCATGTGCCCGCCGGCACGCGCGGCAGCCCGTGACGTTCGGCGTTTGCGGACCAGCAGGACTGACCACGTGCGGTCCGCACGGGGTATGCGTTGGCGGCAGCAGCCATTGTGTCGCATAGCTGGGGCGGGCGCGTCGCGTTTGGGGCGATGGCAGCCCGGAGTCGCGCGACTTGGCCATATCTCGCCGGCGGGCATGCGCGCCACCCTACTCTAACCCTAACCCCTGGCGCAGGAGGTGGGCGCGCGCGGCGGCTCCAGCGATGCGGACCTGGCCGTGCTGGAGGGGCAGCTCACGTGGCTAGTGCACGTCATCGGCGCGGTCGTGCGCGGCCGGCAGTCCTCCTCCGCCGCCGACAGCCAGGCGCGCCCGGCCGCGCGACGCCCGCCCGGCCCGGCCCGCAGCCGCGCCCGCCCGTTTGCGCCGCTGCGCTCGCCCGATTTGCGCCACCGCTGCTTGGCAGACGTCGGGCGGCGCTTTCCGTGCATGCCCTGCCCCTTGGAACGCGCGGATGCGCACGCCCTGCGCGGGTCTGCACGTCCTGCTGCGCAAGCTTGTGTCGCTCGCTAAGCGGGAGCTTGCCCGGCCCTCGCCTGCTTTCTGTGGCGGCGGTTGCACGGGGGGTGCGCGAGGGGCCGCTGAGGCGGTGCGGCAGCCGCTGATGCGCCGCGCCGGCGCGCCGCCCAGGAGGCGCTGGACGGCGACCTGGCCGCGCGCGTGTTCGGGCTGCTGCAGTCCATGGACGCGGGCCTGCATGCGCAGCGCTACGGCGAGCGGCCGCGGCAGCGCCTGGACGCCGCCGTGTTGGCCTTCTTCCAGAGCTTCCGGAAGGTGTACGTCGGCGAGCAGACCATGCACTCCTCCAAGGCGCGTCGCCCCCAACCCTACAACAACCCCATCCCAACCCAACACCATCCCATTGCTTCCAGAAGATGTGTGTCGGCAAACAGACCGTGCACTCCTCCAAGGCGCGCCGCCCCCGCGCCGCCCCCCCACCCCGCGCGCCGCTGGCGCCACACCCTAGGGCTTCGGCCGGCGCGTGCGCGCCAGTTGCGCTGGCGGAGCCCTCTTCCGGGCACGCCAGAGGCGCCCCTGTCAGCGCAGCTCCGCGCCGTCCGCGCGAGCTCGGCAGTGTCTCGGCTCCTCCTTTGCGCACTCCTACGCGCACATGGTCCAGGCCGGCCCGGCGAGCGCGGCGCTGCGCTGGAGCATGCGCGACGACGACGTGTGGGCCCACGCGCAGGTGTACACGCGCCTGAGTGAGCGGCTGGGCCTGAGCGACCACCTGATGGTGCTTAATGTCATGCTGAGCAAGATTGCGACCAACCTGAAGGTGTACGGCGCGTGCGACGACGTGGTGACCAGCACGCTGGCCTTCTTCCAGGCGCGCGCTTGGGCTGTAGGGTGAGGTGTAGGGTTGTAGGGCCCCACCGCCGCCCCCACGCGCGTGCCTCCGACGAGCGCTATCAGAGCAACCGCCTGCTGTGCTCCAAATGCTGAATCCCCTTCTGACCCCCACTTGCGGTGGCGTTGGTTTTTAATTTTAATCAACGCTGCGTTTGGCGTGCTGATGTTGGCAGGCTGCTGCCAGCGCGGCGCACAGCGCTTGCGATCCTGTGCCTGCGCGCCGCGCGCGCGCGCGCGCGCCGCGCGGCCCGCCTTAACTGGCTGTGTGCCTACCCTACTCTCACCCTACCGCGCGCGCGCCAGGACCTGGCCGGCGGCTACATGAGCGGCAAGCTGCTGCTGAAGCTGGACGCGGTCGCGTTCATCCTGGGGCACCACACCGCGGAGCACTTTGCGTTCCTGGCCGACCCGGCCAACAGCCGCGCGCGCACGGCGTTCTACGCCACGCTCGCGCGCCTGCTGTTCATGGAGGACACGCCGCTGCGCTTCAAGGCCTTTGTGGCGCCGCTGCAGCAGGCGCGGCCGCGCGCGCTGTGCCTGGTAGCCCACTACTTTGTTAGACGACACAGCCGAGCGATGTGGCACAAGTTCCGCAGTGCAGGACAGATCTGATCGCCGAACGCTTGCCAGACCAGACACGGCGCGCCGCGGTGTGGAGAGTGAGCATGACAGGGTCTGTGCATGTCCTGCCTAGCCTTGCTGTCATACCTGCACTGGCGGCGTTCAGCGTTTAGTGTAGCACGGGGTTGCTTCAATCGTGGTGCGCCGGACGAGCAGGAGCAGGGCGCCCGAATCTTAGCTGCCTTGCACCGGTGGCAAGGCGGGCTGCGCCGCCCCGCAGGTGCTGACGGGGCTGGCCACCGCCAGCAGCGGCGCGACGAACGCGGCGGCGCTGCGGGCGGCGGTGCCGCGCGGGACGGTCGTCGGCCTGCTGCGCGACATCCGCGGCATCGCCAGCGCGACCAACAGCCGGCGCACCTATGGCGCGCGCCCTGCCCCCGGGCGCTATACCCTAATGATAGCCCTAAGCCTATGCATGGCACCCGGGATAGCGCCCGCCTGAGTCTCATCAGGCAGGGCCAGAGACCCTCGAGGCGCGCCCCACGTCTCCGCGCGCTTGAGCACAGGCTGCGCTCCCGCACGCTCCGCGCACGTCGGTCCCCACTGGCCGTTCTGCTTGTGTGTGGAGCCGCTCTGGCAGGGCCAGGATGGACATGCTCGGCGCCACGCCCCTGTGGCTCTGCCTTTGCTGAACGCGAGCCGGCCGCGCACGGAGCGCGAGGCCGGCCCGGCCGCGCAGGGCTGCTGTTCGACTGGCTGTACCCGGCGCACATGCCGGCGCTGCTGTGCTGCCTGGAGGCCTGGGCGGACTGCCCGGAGGTGACCACCGCGGCGCTCAAGTTCATGGGCGAGTTCGTGCTGAACAAGACGCAGCGGCTCACGTTCGACGCGTCCTCGCCCAACGGCATCCTGCTCTTCCGGGAGGTGTCCAAGGTGCCGCCCGCGCCAGGAGACTCTACCCTAACCCCCCTTCTAGTAGGTGTCCACGGTGCCGCCTGCAGCAGGATACCCTACCCTACCCAGGAGGCGTCCAAGGTGCTGCCCGCGCCAGGATACCCTACCCTAACCCTCTATCCGGCTTGTGTCCAAGGCGCTGCGCGCACCAGGTTACCCTACCCTACCCCCCTGTCCAGAGTCCAAGGTGTCCCGGCGCACCCCTTACGTGACAGCTCCAATGCCAGGCTGCAAAGCGTCTGCAGGTGGGGGTGGGGGGGAGGGGGGTGGGGGTTGAATGGGGGAGGGGGGGCTCCAGAGGTGCTGCACAATGGCGTGCCGGCATGGCAGGGTCTGACGTGTTGCCTGGGGCGGGTTGCCTGGACATGTCTGGGGCAGCGACAAGCTCTTGCGGCAAGGGCGCCGGGGGTGGTGACGCAGACCAGAAGCGCAGGTTGATGTAGGCTCAGGCCCTCAGCAGGGGGGGGGGAAAGGGGCAGGGCCTCAATCCTCCTTGAGCTGCGCCGCTGGTCCGCATCACCACCCCCATGCACCCTTCCCGTAGCAGCTTGCCGCTGCCGCAGACGTGTCCAGGCAACCTGCACGCGGGAATGAGAGATTATCTGACAAGCGCTGGGTCGCTGCGCCAATGGCCATGCAAGCTGACTGACTGCAAGAAAGAGGCGGGCGATGGGCAGCCCGGGCCTCGAGCACGCTTGCGCCAGCAGAGACGGGCAATGTGTGGCCGGCCGAGCGCGCGCTTGCGCCAGCAGAGACAGGCAGCGCTTTGCCGGGGTTTGGTATAGTCAGGGCCCTAGCTACCCTACACCTAGCTACCCTAGCCGAGCCCGCGCTCCGCGCCCGCCAGGTGCTGGTGACGTACGGCGCGCGCGTGCTGGCCGCGCCGCCGAGCGCCGACCCATACGGCCAGCGCTACAAGGGCATCTGGTGCAGCCTCATGGTGCTCACGCGCGCGCTGGGCGGCAACTACGTCAACTTTGGCGTCTTTGAGCTCTACGGCGACCCCGCGCTGAAGGTCCGCACGTCTGAGCCCCGCGCGCCGTGGCCGGGCGCCTCCTGCAAGCTGCGTGGCGCCGGCGGCCGGCGGGTGGGCGCCATGCGCGCGCTGCCTCGTAGCTGCGTTGCGTAGTGCATATCGTGCAGATGAGCTTTGGAAAGCAGGGGCCAGGCATATCAGTGTGTAAATACTCCCTGCGCGACGCGGCGCGCCTGGCACACAGGCGCTGGCTTGGCCGGCAACTTGGTCAAGCGCGGAGCTTGTGCGCGTCGCTGTTCGGGCTATCGCATACAGGCTTGCCAGCGTTTGGCAAACGCTGCCGGCTGCTGCGCAGGATGCGCTCCCCCCGATGCCGTGCCCCACCCTACTCGTATGCTGCGCAGGACGCGCTCGACATCGCCCTGAAGATGGCGCTGTCGATCCCGCTGGCGGACATCATGGCGTACCGGAAGGTCGCGCGCGCCTACTTTGCGCTGCTGGATGTGCTCTGCCACAACCACGCACAGGTGCGCTCCCATCCGCTCTCCAGAACGGCATCCGGTGTTGCCGGCGCAGGAAGCGCGCCAGCGAGCTTGGCAGGTGTTGGGCTACTGGGCCGAGAGGGATGCTGAGCAACGTATGCAGCAACCGCTTGGACTGCCCGTAGCCTGACGAGCGTGCGCCAGTCCGTGTGGCCGCGCGGCGCGCCGCAGAGGAGCCGCGCCGCGCCCCCCGAGCGCGCCCCCGAGCGCGCCGCAAGCGCCGCCGCAGGTCGTGGCGCGCTGCGAGCCGGCCACGTTCGCGTTCCTGGTGCGCTCGCTGGACGCGGGCCTGAAGTCGCTGGACGTCAGCATCTCGTCGCAGTGCGCGGCCGCAGTGGACAACCTGGCCGGCTTCTTCTTCAAGGGCTGCGCGGCCGGCGAGGCGCCCTCGCCGGCAGCACAGGCGCGGCAAAACCCTACCCTGCTTAAACTCTACCCTAACCTGCGGTCGCGCACCCATCCGGCCGGGCTGGGCAGGCCGGGCTACGGTGCAGCTGGGCTGAGGCGCAGCCGCGCTGCGCGGCTGCGCTCGGCGACCAGCCGGGGCCGCGGGGACGGCGCTGCTAGGGGCTGCTCCGCTCCCTGGCGCCCGTCAGGAGCGGAGTGGAGCCGCCAACGGGCGTGCAGGTCGCACAAGCCAGCGGCCTGGTCAGCGCCGGCGCGCATGCGCTCGAGCGAGTGCACTCGGCGCATGCGCTCACTGCCGTCGACTCTTCGCAAGGCCACCCTACCCCAACCCCGCACCTGCAGCGCCCCTGGGGCGGGCTGGGGCGCCGAGCGCGGGCGGGCGCGCAGGTGATGGCGGAGGGGGGGTTCATACCCGACACCCACCTCTACTGACATTAGCCGGCCTGCGCGCGCAGGTGATGGCGGAGCACCTGCGGCAGGCGCCCGACCTGCTGCCGACGCTGCTGACGACGCTGTTCGAGATCGTGCTCTTCGAGGACTGCTCCAACCAGTGGAGCCTCAGCCGGCCCATGCTGAGCCTCATCCTGGTCAATGAGCAGGCGTGCGCCCTAACCCTAGCCCTAACCTAACCCATGCTGAGCCTGATCCTGGTCAACGAGCAGGCGCGCGCGCGCCCCGCGCCCGGCGCCGAACCTGGCGGCAGCACCCTGTGCGTCGCGAGCGCGCTGGAAGCCCCGGCGCCAGGCAGGCGGCACGTCGCATGCGCTGGTCAGCCTGCCGCTTTTCCAGTGAGCCACGCTCGCGCTACACTCTGTGCAGGGCACTGCAGAAGAAGAAGCACACTCATAATGTGTGTAGTCGCTACGCGTTGCCGGAAGGCTCGGCTGTCATTGATGCAGTTGGTGGGGAGGGCGGCGCGCATCGCTGCGCGCCTCCCCCTGTCTGTCAGCAGGCGCCTGGTGTCGCACGCGCCGCGACCCTGGCCCCGGCGCCGCAGATATACGGCGAGCTGCGGCGGCGCATCATCGCGACGCAGCCGGCGGACAGGCAGGCGCACCTGGCGGCGTGCCTGGATAAGCTCATGGCGGACGTGCAGCGCACGCTCGAGCCCAAGAACCGGGACAAGTTTACGCAGGCGCGGCGCCCTGGCCGTGCTTTTCCTTGTACTGGGCAGTACAGGTGTTTAGTGCGCCTGCTTATCGGTGTAGGCTGCTCCCTCGCTGAGCCACCGCGGAAGCATCAGCGTGCGCCACAGCTGGGCTTGCTTGTGTACTGGCCCAATGTATGTGAACGAGCATGTCTCCTTCGCGGCAAGCAAGCCTTGTGTTCGGACACATGTAACAAACCATGCCGCGTGCCATCGAGGGGCGCAGTGCACTCTGCACTGAAACGCCGGGGCATGCGCACCAGCAGGGCGCACCCCATTGCATCAGAAGTGACTGCGAACACAGCTGGTGGCCCTGACCCTGTCCCTGGCGGCGCCGCGCAGAACTTGACGGTGGTGCGGCACGAGTTCCGGACAAAGGTGTGACCGCACGCGGGCAGCAGCGGCTGCGCGGCGCCGCGCGCTCACCGCGCGCTGCGCACCGCGCTCCCGACCCGCGCGCTTTCAGGCCGATCGGGAGATGGGTAGCTATGTACCTTTGCCCCTCGCCGCCATGCACACTGCGGGGGCGGCAGCGCGCGCGCGGCGCCCCACTGGCCGCAGCGGCGGGCGCTGAGACGCCTGCGGCAGGGCGCGGCTGCCATTTTTTTTGGCGTGCAGGGCAGAGTGCGAGGAAAGGGGTTTCCTGGGTTGCAGCGTCCCGTCCTGTGTGTCGGCTTCGGCTGCGCGGCCTGCAGGCCCGCCAGCACTTTCCTGCTCCCAGTGTGCTACAATGTCGCGAGGCGAGCGAGTGGTCCCTTGCGCCGGCCTGTGTCTGCAGGCCGGCAGGTCTGCAGGGGTGCAGCACACTAGGGCGCTGGCAGCATGGGTCCGGCCCGCGTGTCCCTTCTAGGCCCCTTGGAGGTACAGCAATCGATGGCGGGCGTACAGCACTTGCAAGTGCGAAATGAGAGCTGCAGCACCATGTGCTGCTCTGTATGCGGACGAGGCACCAGCAGCCACCCACCTGCTGACAATCTTTGTCCGGTCACCAGATATCATCCATGCTCATGGTCGCGAGCTGCTCGGACACATGTCACCTGCACCAGCTGCTTCTCTGCGCTCTTGCATGCATGCAGCCGGCCCATACACCTGCATACCAGCCTGTATGGAGTATCAGACTCTCATAATTAGATCAACGGCACTCCTTCGAGAAGCACAGCATGCAGACGGACAATGCTCTCGATCCATGTCTGGTTTTCCCAGCATTCACACGTCTCGGGCGGTGCCACTCACAGCTCTCCCTTGCTCAGCAATTTCGCCGGAATAGTCAGAACATATTCAAAGCAGAGACGCAACATCGCAGGTGCCCAATGGCTGACAAGGACACACAGAAACAATGCTTACTGTACACACGGCTGCGATACGCCCCGTTCCGCCCCGCCACATACAACATCCCACCGGCACACGGCACCTTGCACCCAGGCCCAAGGGCCATGCACAATCGGCGCAGGGCCCACAGGATCCGCTGCTGGAGCCGCCAGGTGGGCACGGCAAGACCGCCCAAAGCGAGATAGCACCAAAGGGGGTCACTGCAGCAGGCAGCGCCCATGCCAGCTCCTGAGCACAGCCAAGGAGCTTGCGCGCGCTGGCCGGCTTTCTGCGCAGCTCCCTTGCCACGCAGGCCGCAGAAGCAGAAGAGCAGGCGGGGGTCAGGAGGCCGCTTAGGCGCCAATGGCACTCGTGCGCCGGACGGCCGCTCATGCACCGGGTGGCCGCGGCGGCAGCGCCCACGGCTGCGGCAGGCCCATGGGCGGCGGCGGCGGCAGGCCGTGCATGCCCTGGGCACGCCCGGAAACCTCAGGGTCACTTCAAGCTCAGGCCTGGATGTGTCATTGCAGTGTAAAGCGCATGCTTTGGCAAGTGGCAGTGTCTTTTAACCAGCGCGTCGCGGGTGTGCGACAGCGTCCAGGTGGTGTGCGCACACAGCCTAAAATGCACGGGATGGGCAGCAGTAAACGCTGGGGATGCAGCAAACAGGTGAAGGTGCTTCATTCCCGTCTTATCCGAACCTGACCAGCCGCTACGCTGGGCGCGCGGGCACCGCACGGGCGCAACGAGAGGCATGGTGGCAGCTGCGGATGCTGTTGCGGCGGCACGTGGCGGCATGCCTGGCCGGGTACATAGGGTAGGGGTAGGGTCCAGGGTGCGCCCACCTGGAAGGGCGGCGGCGGCGGCGGCGGCGGCAGGCCCGCCATGCCCGGCGGCGGCGGCGGCATGCCCGGCGGGCCCGGCATGCCGCCGGCCGGCGCCATCCGC
>JAABUV010000591.1_pt1 | contig 54941 bp, 76 predicted proteins | sample 5559971 | NCBI WGS metagenome assembly JAABUV01 (sample SAMN10711881, study PRJNA513362) | rock metagenome | isolation source: Antarctica rocks | place: Antarctica: Victoria Land, Knobhead nord | collected 2015-12-19 | reverse complement strand
CACGCCCTGCTGATGGTGCGGCACCTTGCCGGTGGTGTAGGCCTGGCCGATGCGTCCCCGCTGGCCATGCACATAGCTGAGCTGGCTCGTTAGTGCGCAGCTGCCTGGGTCGTGTGGGTGACCATGCCCCTGATTGCATGGGTGGAACGCACGCGCTACTTTGCTGTATGCGCATGCGCGTCTCATGCCTCACATGCATGTCTCACATACATGCATGGTGAGCGCATGTGTGAGAGCATGTGTGGTCGGGGCCTGTGCATCGCAGCAGCCTTAGGCATGGAACTCCCTGACATCTGATGATCGGTGTGAGCTCGTGCTATGATCTATGTCATTGTAGCTCTTGCAGCATCAGCCCACAGCCGGAATACTTGGATGATGCAAGAGGCTGGAGCTCAGACAGCTCCTGTGAACACATCCCAGCATGGCTGCGCCAGGCTTCAGCCGAATTGCATTGCAGTCTTGACAGTGCACCAGCCACGGTAGGTTCGGCATGCCAGCAGCCTGTGGTGACAACCTGGAGTGCACAGTGTGCAGGTGCACTTTGCGGCAGCGGAGGGCCCCAAACTTTTGAGCAAGCACCGCCACCAGCAGGCTCAGTCCAGGTCAGGCCAGTCCAGGTTACGCGAGCATTTCGCTGCTGACATTGTGCTCTGCTTGAGTGGCTCAGCTCGATACTGGTCGACATGTGTACTGCGTGTACTCCCTGCAGCGGGGTATAAGCTGCTGGCACCACCCGAGTTCAAAATCGTTACTCATCAGCGGAGACCATGCCCGCGTCCTGCGTCATCATTAGTTATTTTGGGGGCTAAGGGCAGATGTGGCGCTTCGGCGCTGAAGGAGAAGCTCCTCCTCGGAGGATACGCGGATACTCAGTTCAGAGTGTGATTAGCAAGCCATGCACGCCACAATACCACCATAGTCCTAGACTAGCAGCAGTCTGGGGGAGTCTTGGCTGGCTCGGAATCAGCGCACATCACCCTGCACGCCTGCGATGGGCCAGAACGCATCCTGCTTTGCGGGCGCAGCTGCCGTGGTGACTCCCGGCGCTGAGTGCTGCCCATGCCCTGCGCAGGCCTAGCAGAGCACAGGGCTACGGCCGCCAAGAGTGTATGGGCTTCACGTGCGTGGGTGGGGTCGGTTGGGAGGCTGCGACACTGGTCCACCATGCAGCACACTCTCACTGAAGACACTGCTTGGGCCGCAAGCTCTGTGCCCCACGAGTTGGCAGGATGCAGGGAGAGTGGCCTTGTGCAGACACGCTGTGCTGTGGGACGGGGACGCTCAGGATGTTCTCCAGCCTATTATGTCACGAGGCTCAGGTGTGCTAATGCCTGTCTCACCGGCGACGCAGGAGGCTGGAACGCTGGCAGAGCCCACGCTCGCTCCTGCCTCCCCGCAACCGGCACAGCGGTTGGAGCCGTCAGCGCGCATGCCGGAGCTCGAGTGCGCTGTACCAGCGCCCAGGGCCTGCTCTGCGCCGGCAGCACTTCCGATGGTAAAGGCAGAAGCCCAGCGCGTGCCAGCCGGTTTTGGGGCCTGCACTGCCGGCTGGGAGCCCGAGGCAGCCTGCGCAGACGTGCCCGAGCCGGAGACGCCGCCGTCTGCGCTGGAGGCCGTGCCGAGCGCGCGGGCTGCCGCCTTGCAGCCGCAGCCAGCGGACGGCCACGCCGGCAGGCGCCAGCTCCTGGGGCCCAAACGGCGCTCGCTGCCGCGGCTACCCGTTGTGCTGGAGGAGGAGCTCGCCGAGCTGCCGCGGCGGCGCTCGACGCTTGTCGGCACGCCGGCGGAGATAGCGGCCTTGCAGGCGGTGCCCGCCATGCACCGCCGCTACACAGATGTCAGCATCGCAGCCGCGCTCCAGGACACGGCACTCGTGCGCTACGTGCCATGCCCGCCCTTCTCCAGCGGCTCAAAGTCGGTCGACGGGGCGGCTGCGACGCCTGCCGCCGACCCCAAGGGCGGACCGCCGGCCGGCCGCGGCGGCGGCGAGGCGGCCGGCAGGCTGCGCCTGAAGCGGCCGGCGGCCAGCGCGCCGCTGCCGCCGTGCCCGAGCGGCGGCGCGGACGGCGCAAGCAAAGGCGCCGGCAGGAGCGTGGGCAGGGTGTGCCTGCCGCACGAAGCGCGGCTGCGCGGCGCATTTGAGCGCGCGCTGCTGGGGTCGACGGACGTGACGGGCCTGCTGGCGCGCGGCGATGACAACCTGGATCGCGCCATCATGAGCGCACACGGTGCGCCTTGCTTGGCCGTGTGGTACCTCGCCCAGCACTACAAGCAAGGACAGGGCTTGCTGCCCTGTTGCACCAGGTGCTCGAGCGATGCAAGCCAGAAGCATAGTCGTGGGGATGCGGGCGCCTGCCATGCATGTCTGACCGCTGCTCCGCACAGGATGCAACAATTATGTTGCTTGTAATGTTACTGCTATTGCTAGGTCGAGATATGGTGTGCATGAGTCGTGCTGTCGCACATGTGTGTCCAGTTCTGCAGGCTCAGTCGTAATAATGAATGTATCAAGTGCACTGAATTGCAGGTTACACTGGGAAGTTATGGAGATAGCATGGGCCGGCTGAATGGCAGGAGCAGCTCTGATGTTGTGCATCATGCTGTGGCAGACGCCCCCCTGCAGCTGTGGGCGCAGGGGCTGAGTTGGCATGTGCGCAGGTGCGCTGACGGTGAAGAAGCAGCGCTCGCTGCCGCAGCCGCCCTTCGAGGGCCTGCAGATGGGCCGGGCAGTGTCGCAGTGCTCCAGCGTCACCGTCAGCCAGGGCTTCTACTGCGGCAGCGCCGTCGTCGTGCGGGTGCGACCCTGACAGCCAAGCGCCAGCGTGCCGCTCTGGGGAAGGCTGCAGTGCCAAGCAAGAGCTGCGCTCCACAAAATGGACCCTGCACCCTGTCGGTCCGCCAACAGCGCAGCAGATTCCGTCACTGCCAGCAGCGGGGTGAGCACTAGCACCGCGGGGTCTGAACCCCTGTCACGCTGGCCGCGCAGCTGTACGAGGACAGCGACTGGCTGCGCAGCCGCGACGGCCTGCCCCTGGAGGCCGCCATCAGCGCGCGGCACCCGCACCGCAACCTGGCGCGCTGCAGCGCCGCGCGGCGGCGGTGCGACGCTGACAGCGGCGGCGTGTGGACGGTCACCGAGACGTTCGGCTGCTGCCTGCAGGCGCGTGGCGGCCTGCGCTCGTGCAGTCGCGTGTGCGCAGCCCGCGGCGCTGTGCCTGGGAGCAGGCTTGCCGCTGTCACAAAGCGTGCCAAAAGATTTGCGCGCGCCGCGCGACTCTCCATGCACGACAGCTGCCTGCGCACCAGGCTACATGCAAGCGCGCGCTCTACCGGTGCAGCCCTGTTATGACGTTGTTGTATTTCTCTTGCTACAGCCCAACGCCGTCTCTGACGTCTGGGATGTGTGCGCGGGCGCGCAGGATGCCATCGAGGCGCAGCGCTTTCTGCAGGCGCCAGGCGGCGAGGCGCGGCAGCGCAGGCTGCGCGACGCGCTGCACGTCGCCGCGGACGTCGCGGAGGCGCTGCGCTTCCTGCACAGCCTGGACGTCGTGCACGGCCGCCTCACGCCCAGTGCGCGCCGCGCCTGGAGCCAGCCACCCCTGGGTGCTGCTGCTGTCTTAGACACGGACGGCGGCGTCGCTGGAGCACATGCGCATGCTCGGCGCGCCTCAGAGCAGCCGCCTGGCGTTGCCTGCTCCTGCCAGTGCATGGCCGCCTCGCACCAGTACTCACCATTTCGTCTTGCAGGGAAGGGCTGCGCGCCAGCTGCTCTGCCCCTGCAGAGCGTGTGCGCAGGCTGGGTTGCTGCCAGCTTCTCAGTGCGGTGCTGGCAGAGGAGGACCAGGCGCCTGCGGCCGACGCTCGCTGCCAGCCTGGCCGAGCGCTGGGCGTGGAGGCTGATGCCCTGCCGCGTGCGGCGCGCAGACAATGTGCTGCTGGCGGAGGACGCCGAGGCGGCCTGCGGCTGCCGCGCCAAGCTGACCGGCTACGGCCTGGCGCACGCCAAGCCGCTGGACGTGTCGGAGTCGCCGAACGCCGCGCGCGGCGCCGACATCGCTCACTGGAGCCCCGAGCGTCTGATCGACGCCGCCAACACTAAGGTGCAGGGTTAGGGTAGGGTAGCCGTGCTCCTATGCAGCTCTACACAGAGTTGCGCCTGTGCAGGTACCTGGCGGCGGCCTGACCCCGCGCGCTCGGCGGCCGGGGCGGTCGGCGAAACGCAGGCGCCTGACCTGCGCCCCGCGCCTGCGCGCGCAGGCGAGTGACGTGTTCGCGTTTGGCGTGCTGCTGGTGAGCATGCTGACCGGGGAGGCGCCCTGGGCCGGCCGGAGCGGCCCCCAGATCGTGCTCGCCGCCGGGATCATGCGCCTGCGCCCGCTGCCGCCGCCGCATGCGCCGCCGCACCTGGCGGCGCTCATCGACCGCTGCCTCAAGCCGGAGCCCGCCGAGCGGCCCACCATCGAGAGCGCTGCTGCGGTCATCGGCAAGCTCTTGGCGGGGAGCAGGCGGGCGAGCCAGTAGGGCCTGCTCGCTTGCACTCACTGCACGATGCGCAGTATGGCAGCACAGCATAAACAACCGTAACGGTATCCTGGCACAGCTGCACAGCTGTTTAGAGATGCTGTCGCACGAGAGCTTACTGCTGCTGCTCGTGGATGCGGGGCGCAGCTGGTAGCGCTGCTGATCTTGACACGGAGCGATACGGCTGCTGGGCAAAGTGCAGAACACACAGGGAACTGACATTTCGTTCGTATTAAGTGGGATATTGTTCACACAAACCGGGCTTTGCAAGTCATGGATTCTGATATGTCCTTGCCGGCTCTGTGCCTAGTGCTGGGTCTGAATTCATACGGTGACAACTTCATAACAGGCCTGTGGCCTGGGAGCACGCAATTGCAGCACCGCCGAGCCCTGGCGCATGTCATGTGTGCCTGCTCTGGCGCTTGGCAGGGCCATGCCCCTGCCTCTATGACTGATGCCTCAGGAGGATTTTTTCACATATTTTGTTGGCTGCATGCGCACGCGGATGGCTTCTCAAACCCGGCGTAACCCAGTCATCTGTGCCAGGAGCCACATGTAGGATGATGAGCCGCATGTAGGATGATAGGCTGCCCAGTGGCAGCAAACTAATGTGCTTGACTGCCTATCTTGACATGGGACATGCGTTTTGTGACTGATTTTGCACAGCCAGGGCGGTCCTTGGCGAGGCCCCTTGCCGGGAGTCTGTTTGATGGTATGTAGAGCCAAATATTTTGCCGGCCACATGCTGCGGGCTCCTCTCAGGAGCTTGTGGGCAATGGCCGTTGCTAATGCACAGCACACAGCACGCTTTGCGCATGCGGGGGCCGGAGGGTCCCTGCACGTGTGACGGTTTGCCACATGTGCCATGGCGGGAGTACGCTCCTTATGCATCCTGAGTGCTGCACGCGTGCAGCGTCGTTGCACAGCGCCATGGTGATGCCTGTGTATGCGTGTCTTTGATGCGCTCTGTGCCCCGGGTGTCCGTTTGGCATGCTCATAGGCGGTTCGAGTATCCGGGTCAAATTCATGTATTTACTTACTACTTCATGCTGCTCAGGTCTGTAAGTGCACCGCCATGCTTGCTGACATGCTTGCTGACTGTTTGTGTGTGCTTGATCGGACATGCTGCGGGAGGTTTCAAGCGTTGTGCGCCTGCCCTTCTTCGCTTTAGGCAAAGAAGGGTGGCTGCTCGCCTCAAGGACGGGTTTCTGATTTGGGTGTCTTCTTGCACAGGCGCGTGCAAGAGGATGCTATGCACGTGATATGCCTTATCGATGTAATGCCGCCTCATGTTGGTGCTGAAATTTTGCTGCACCTCACAGCCAGGAGAGCATTTGCATGGCACAGCATTTAAGTGTACGTAGTAGCCCGTCATGCTGTCGCTGCAAACACATTGCAAGTCTGATGCACAATCCCACATTTGATGGGCTTGTGTATGAGGCAGGATCACGTGCAGAGTGGCGTGCCGTGCCGTGGGTCTGCAGGCATGGACGGTGAGCGTGCCAGCCAGGGAGAACCTACATGTAACACCCGCAAAGCTCTGAAGGCTTCAGACTGAAGCACGCGTGCTCAGCGGTCTGTCCAGCCATATCAGCCCCTTTCTAGACAGAATGCCGAGTTATGCGATGCTGCGGGCGGCCAGCGCCCGCTGTACCTGCCACTGCTCGAACCAGAGGGAGGGCGACCGCAGCGCGTGACGCAGCACGAAAACTGGACGTCGCGCCTCGAGGGCCGGTACAGCGAGCGGTGAGCGGTGCTTCAGGCTTGACACAGGCGCTGATTACCGCCACCCACGGCGCTGATGCTCATGCTGTCTGCCGCAGGTGGCGAGCATATGCCGGGACCTGGCACCGCATGGACGGCAGCGACCCCGGCGCGGCCGTGACGTCCCAGATTGGCGCCGTGCGACTGTTCAGACTAACAGGCGTGGTCCTGAGCCCGTGCCCAGCCATGCCCGGTCCTTTCCTATGAGCACGCCACACGGGTGGCCACGGCAGGCTCACCTCAGTTTGTTGCAGACGGCGGCGGCCGCCTGGAGCACAAGAACCTGTACACCGAGCGCTTCCCGTTTGGCAACCCGCAGCTGCGGCCTGACGACCTCTGGGAGGACGACTTCAGCTATGGCGAGCACGACGACCGCTTTCAGGCAGGGCAGCCGCTGCAAGCAGCGTGAAGACGCACTTCAGGGGGCTGGGAGCGGGAAAGCTCAATACCGAGGCTCAAGTTGTCCCTTGAGCTCCAAGCTATCGCAGGAGGGTAGTGATTGGGGCGATGCCTGGCTGCCCGCCGCAAGAGGTGACTGTGAGCAGTGCGCATGGAGGCACTCCTGCTCAGCAGGGACGTGGCATGCATCAGGCTGCAGGCGCTGTTGTTGAGCACCACAACAGTCTTTCACCACCGTTGTGTGTCACGACTCTGCCATACCCAGTGCGCGGCGGGCGCGGCGCAGCCCACGCGCGTGCCTGGAGCGGCGGAGGCCGCGCAGGGCTTGCGCGCGCACCAGGCCCGCAGGCTCCTCACCATCCAGCCAGACGTGCGCGCCGGCGCCTGCCTGCTCGCGCATGTAGGGACTGTGCCGAAGCTGCTGCGGCCCTCCTTACACCAGCCCAGAGTGCCTGCGGCTGTCCACCTGTGCATGTGCCTGACACGACCATGCGTAAGAAGAGTGAGGAGCTTAGGCAGCGTCTGCGGAGCCGCCCTGTCGTTCCGATGCAGCCCGATTCGCTGCATGCTGGCCGCTCGCTGACCCCGCCGCGCCAGGCGTATGTGAGCTGCGCCGCCGCGCTGCCCAGGCGCGCCGATGCGGCCCCCGCCGCCGGCGCCGCGCCCGGCCAGGGCGGCGCATGGGGCTTTGAGGCCTTCCTCCTGGTGCGCCCGCGCCTCACCACGACGGCCGACAGCAGCGGCCGCCGCCGTTCAGGAGCATGCTTTATGGGTCACACCTCTCCTGGCCCGCGTGCGTAGCATGCTGTGAGGTCGCCGCTGGGGCTGCCGCCCGCCAAGGGCCCCAGGTGCAACAGCAGGGTGCCAGGAATCCTGGGAAGCATGCTGCTGGAACAGGCACTGCACCAGAACCGCGGTCGCGCGCACCGATGGCGTTGTCGCAGCGCGCAGGACGAGCCTTTCCGGTGGTCGCTCGCGAAGATCTGGGGCCTGGGCGACGGCGCGCCGCTGCGGTACACGCTCATCACCGAGCGCGTCGCGCCGGTCGACCCCGCGCAGCGCGTCGACCTGGGCCGGCACGCCATGCCGCCGCTGCGCGAGCGGTGCGGCGCGCCCGCAAGCACCTCCCCCGTCTCGGCCGGCTCGGCGTGCAGGCCGGGCGGCGCGCAGGGCCACCTGGCCCCCCCGGCAGCGCGGGGCGGGCAGCGCGGCGGGGCGGGTGATGCTGCGCCGCATGCGACCGCCTGCCATGATCGGGGCCAGTGCATTCAAGCGAAGAGGCATGCAGCTGCGGGCTGCAGGCACAGCACGTTGGCCGCGTGCGCCGCCCACGCTCGGCGCGGCGCGCAGGCTGGACGCAGACCCGGCCGCCTGGCTGCCCGGCCACGCGTGCGACTGGACCGGGACCGCGCACGCGCTCGCCTTTGACGAGCAGGGGCACGCCGTGCGCGTGGAGCCCGCCGCTGTGTCATGGGCCGCGCCTGAGCCCGCGGCACCATACAGGTGACCGGCCATCCTCGCACGCCTGGTGCCGCATGCGCCCCTTACAGCCCAGGCCAGGCGCAAACTGCTCACGGCCACCGCAGCTGGCGAGGCATGGCTTTCCTCCTGTTTGCCGTTCAGACAAGAGTTTTGAGTACGCATGCGCGAGCGCATATCCCGCTGTGCCTCGTATGTACTTTCAAGACAGCGATGGCGTGTGCGGGACGGAGACCGGGGCACCAGCCGGAGAGGAGCTTGTGAGCTCCGGGCTCCATGGTGGTGTGGTGTGCGCCGGCGACTGGCGGACCTGCGGGGACGCAATCTGTCAGGAAGTCTGAGCGCCGGAGGCTGTTGATGTCCGAGGGGGTCTGCTGGCCAGGCTGGCGCGTCTGCCGGACGCGTTCTGGGTGCGCGCGCCGGAGACGCTGCCCTACGCTGACGAGCTGGCAGGGACGCCGCTCCAGGACGGCGTCGCGCTCGAGTTCGGCGGCCGCCTGCGGTGCGGCGCGCGCTGCTGGTGAAGTGCATGGGCGTCGTTGCTGCACGCGTCTCACGCTATGTCCTGACCTGTATCATGCTGAAGTCTGCATGTACAGCGGCCAAGTCAAGGAGTGCTTTGGTCCATGACCAGAGGGTGGCGCGGGCAGGTCTGCGGAGGGCGTGCAGCGGGTCATCATGAAGTATGGCGGCGACGGGCGCCTAGAGCGGCTTACATGGCAGCGCTTCAGCAGGACTGCTCAGTGAGTAGCAAATTAGAATAGAAAACTTGGTGAATGGAACCGCAGTGACGAGGAACAAGAAGAACGCGGAAAGGAGCAAGTCGTACAGGCCGGTGTGTGGACATATCACAAGCTTGCCTGAGAGTCACAATGGGCGCAGAGAACAGCACAATTCAATACAGCCCGGCCATGTGTGAAAGCTATTACTGAAGCATCCTAGGATTGCTAGACTGCCTCACGCCATGGCCTTCTTAGGCGTGTGGCGCAGCGCCCTGCAGCACTGGCGACAGCGCTGCACGAGTCCTGCGCCACACAGCAGGCTGCTGCATGGCAGTGCAGCTGCGTGGCGAGCAGCTGTGCCGGCTGGTGCCCTGGAGCCCCGTGAGGCGATGGAGTATGATGTGTGCATCGTGGGCGCCGGCCCGGCAGGGCTGTCTGCAGCAATACGCCTGAAGCAGGTGCTTGTGCAGCTCTCTGCAACTGAGGCGGCGCACTGTGCTTGAGGAGCTCTGCGGGTTGCGCGGGTGGGCTGTCTGCGTAGCGCCGTGTGTCACTAGGACGCAGTTGTATCACGGCTGGCCTGAGGACAAGCAGGCGGCACTGCGCTGTTGTTTGTGCCCGAGCTTGCGAGCCACAAGAGCGTGACTCCTCAAGTGTTTAAGTCGTGCTCGCCTACCTTGCGGCATGCTCAAGCCGCTGTAGGGCATGAGCGTGGCTACTGCCTGCGGCTGCCTGCAAGGCAACTCACCACGCTGTGCGCCGCAGCGCTGTGCCAAGGAGGGCAAGGAGCTGAGCGTGTGCGTCGTGGAGAAGGGCGCCGAAGTGGGTGCGCCGGCTCTTCAGCTTCCTGCTCTTATGCAGCTTTGGGTCGCTCTCTTGAGCGAGCATGGTATGGGCTGGCCATTCGCCTGCACGGATTGCCGAAGGAAGGCGCAGAGGCAGTTTGTGGCGAGCAGAAGAAGCGCCAAGCGCACGCTCTGCCACGCCATGTGCCAGAGAGCTGAATGCATCATGTGCAGGCCCGGCTGCGTGCACCGCAAGCAGCGCTTCAGTGCGCAGCGGTGTGAGCAGCATGCGTACCAGGAGCGTGAGCTTGCTACAAGACATGTAGCTCATCACTGGGATAGACATGTGTGGGCCTGTAATTTGTCTGGCTATTTTTTATTACAGGCGCGCACATCCTGTCGGGCAACGTGCTGGAGCCGCGCGCGCTGGACGAGCTGCTGCCGGACTGGCGAGAGCAGGGCGCGCCCGTGACGACGCCTGTCACTTCCGACCGGTGCGGCGACTCGAATCGCGCGTATTGGTGATAGGCTCATGAGCCCCACCCGGTCTGCTTCATGTCATATCAGCCTGGGGTACTGCTGCATGGGAAAGTGTCTGCATGCATTGCGGCCTTGCCTGGCACAAAGCCGTGCATGCGAGTGGCACTGCTGCAAGCATGCAGGCGGGCACCAGGTGCGAATGGCCGCCCATGCAGGAAATATGGCATGAGGGCCTGTACCAGCCTCGATGTCGGTATTCTGGCATGCCCGCTGGAGGGCCTTCAGTCCGCATCAGCATGCTAGTCGTGCTGTTGTGCCGCGTGACCGGCACAGCATGCCTAATGCATGCAAAGCTGTCGCTGCGCGCGCAGATTCTACCTGCTGACGGAGCGGCGCGCGCTGCGGTTGCCCACGCCGCCGCCGATGCGCAACAAGGGCAACTTCGTCATCAGCCTCAGGTGCGCCCATGGCCGCAAGGGCTGCCCGTCTGGCGCCGGCAGTGTGTCACACACACGGGCCCGTCACGCAGGGTCTGGTCCTTTTCAGCTTGAAGAAGGGCATCGAGGTAGTGTGTCGTCCACCTGGTCTGCTTGCTAGTGCAACTTGATTGGTACACAATGCATGATCATTGCCGCACTCAGGACAGAGGAAATTGAGAGCTGCTGAACAAAGCGGGCTGCTGCGGGCGTGACGTCAGCGGCAGCCGCCCGTGCCTCACTGCGCGGCCCTGGTGCGGACGTCGACCGGACTGAGGAGGCGCGTGCGACGGGTGCCACGCTGATGTGGCGCGTGCCGAAGTGCAGCAAGCTTGTGCATTGGCTGGGCGTCGCGCTGATGTGGCGCGTGCCGTAGTGCAGCGAGCTGGTGCGCTGGCTGGGCGCCAAGGCCGAGGAGGCGGGCGTGGAGGTGTTCCCGGGCTTTGCGGCCTCCGAGCTGCTGCTGGACGGCCGCGGCGGCGTCGCCGGTGTGGCCACGGGCGACCTGGGCCTGGCGCGCGACGGGTCGCGCAAGGACACGTTCGCGCGCGGCGTGGAGCTGCGCGCGCGCGCCACGCTGCTCGCCGAGGGCTGCCGCGGCTCGCTGTCTGAGGCGCGCTGCCTAGGGGTGCACCATGGTGCCGCCGGCACGGGCGGCAGCGTGTCGCGAGGCCGGCGCGCGGAAGGCCCGCGTCGAGCGCGTGCGGGGGCTCGCCTGGGAGCTGCGTCATGGTCAGCCGCCGCTGGGCGACTGTGTCGCGTACATCATGCTATGACATTTGAAAGGCGAGAGGAGGAGGGTCAGCTGCACGCACATGCAGGAGGTCTGCCTTGGAGGAGCGCTGCTGTCGATTAACACCGTCTTGAACACTGCCGGTGAGACCAAGTGCCCCGGCGCGCGTGGCAGGAGGCAATGCGGCGCTTTGGGCTGCGCGCGGACGCAGACCCGCAGACGTACGCGCTCGGCCTGAAGGAGGTCTGGGAGGTGCGCTGCCGCGCGGGCACTTGCGCGCTACACTGTATGGGTGTGCTGGGTGAGAGAGCAGAGTGCGTGTGTGGCAGAGGGCCAGGCCTGCTGACGGCGACGGCGTCCTGGCCCCATCGGAGTGAAGCACGCAGGCAGGGCCTTTGTCAGGCCAGCGCCGCACCGACACTCGCCGCGCGCCGGAGCATGAGACGCCGCTCATCTCCTCCTTCCGCGCAGCACCCTGTCGCGGCGCAGCAGGGCCGCCTGGTGTCGCGTGAAGCACGTGCGTCAGCGGTCGCGCCCTCAGCGGGCCCGCCAGACGCGCTCGCTCTGACGCGCGCGCCCGGCGGCAGGTGCGCCCGGAGGCGCACGCGGCTGGCCACGTGTGGCACACGGTCGGGTACCCGCTCGACGCGGCCGTGTACGGCGGCTCCTTCCTGTACCACATGTCCGAGAACCGCGTCGCGCTCGGGTGCGCGCCCACGCTGCGCGCGCCATGTCCGGCCCGGCCCCTCTATCCCTGTCAGCGCTGACGCCGGCAGCGACTCGCCAGGCGTCAAGGCCGCGGCCAGCGCTGCACCGGTTTGCGTTGGGCGAGGAGGGGACCCTGTGGAGCAAGTGCAGCGCATCGCCTCTGACGCTCTCCCCGACGGCGAGCAGCAGAGGGACAGCGCTCGCCCGGCATGACAACGCGCGCGTTCCTGCTGGCACTGCTGGCTTGGGCGCGGGGGTGCGCGCCTGCCATGCACGGCGCCTGTGCGGCGCCCGCGCACGGCCGCGCCGCTCCGACAGGCTATAAAGCTAAACGGCGCGCCAGGCTGGTCGTGGCGCTGGACTACCGGGATCCCTACCTTAACCCCTACCAGGAGTTCCAGCGCTGGAAGGCGCACCCGCGCATCCGCGCGCTGCTGCACGGCGGCACGTGCCTGGCGTACGGCGCGCGCGCGCTCAACGAGGGCGGCCTGCAGTCGGTGCCGCGGCTGGCGTTCCCCGGCGGCGCGCTGGTCGGCTGCGCCGCCGGCTTCCTGAACGTGCCTAAGATCAAGGCGCGGCGCTGCTCGGCGGGCCCGCCTGGCCGGCCCTGGCGATTGGCTCTTGGGTGGCGCACGCGCGGGTCGCACAGCGCGTGCTGCGCACGCTATGCGTGCCGCTGCAGGCACACGTCCGCGGCGCACCGAGCGCCCCGGGGCACGCACACAGGCTGTTGATGCGGAATGGGGGCCGGCTGCGTCCGCCCGAGAGCGGGAGCTCCGGGAATGCGGCAGATGGCCGGGGTCTGCCGCCGCGCGCAGGGCACGCACACCGCGATGAAGTCGGGCATGCTTGCGGCGGAGGCCGCGTTTGACTCGCTAACGTCCGGCGCGGCCGCGGGCGCCCCGGCGGACCTGTCTGCGTACGAGCCGGCGCTGCGCGAGAGCTGGATATGCGACGAGCTGTCCCGGGTCCGCAACATCCGCCCCGGGTGCGCCGCGCTGCTTGGGCTGGCTTCGCATGTGGGGATGTGGGCCCGACGACTGGGTTGGGGTGCATCCCGCCCGCCCTGGGGCGCACTTTGCGCAATTGTGCCGCCGAGCCCTGGGCTTGACAGGTAACAGACCAGCTGACCAGAGCCCGCCTGCATTGCCAGCATGGAACGCATGCGAGAAACCAAAATATTTACTGGAAAAAAGCTGGGACTGTCCGTATTACACACCTGGCTTGCTTGCAGCTTCACAGCGCCCATGGCACTGCGCTGGTCGTGACGCGCCTGCCCGCCGCGAAGGTTCCAGTACGGGCTGTACCCAGGCATCGCGCACGCCGCCGTAGACACCTACCTGCTGCGCGGCAACGCGCCCTGGACGCTGCGGACCAGGCGCGGCAGGCTCGGCCTTGCATGATGCCTTGCATGAGTTGGGGTGACTGATTGCATGCCGGGCTGTCGGGCTTGCGCGCATGCTACATTGCCCGCTTGGCTGCAGTGCGGCGCGGCCGCCTGGCCGCCGTGGGCGAGGCGGGCAGACGCGGTGCGGAACCCTGCTGCTGCACCTCTTCGGTCACCTGCTTGCTGCCCGCCATGTGGGCGCCGGCACCAGCACCCCGGCGCCGCACCAGGCAGTGCAGCGGGGAGTGCACGACGCGGTCATGCGATGCCTGCAGGCATGCGGATCACGAGGCCCTGCGGCCAGCGGCCGAGTTCACGCCGCGGACGTACCCGCCCCCGGACAATGAGGCGCGCCCCCTAGGCCAGGTTTGGCTTTCACGTTTGCATGGCCTGGCCGCTCAGGCCTGCCTGGACCTTACACTTTATTGCCAGACCTCTGGCGAGGCCGGAGGGCTCCGCGTGTGAGCCTGCGGCGGCGTGGTTGCCAACATATAAAACCCAGAGCCGCATTAGAATCAGGCAGTGCAGGAGCACCAGACACCTGACGTGGTGCATAAAGACGTCGAGCCTGTGCTGTGGCCGCCTGCCCAGCCCCAAGTCTCTAGCATCTGATCCGCTGTTGCGAATGCGATCTTGCTTGACCTTGCGTGGCCAGGAGAGCGCGGGGCTGCCAGCGTGCGCGCGGCCAACCTATCGCGCCTGCGCAGGTGACGTTCAGCATGGCGGAGTCGCTGTTCCGCAGCGGCACAAACCACGGCCATGATGAGCCGCCCCACCTGACCCTGCGCAACGCGGGCCTGCCGAGCGTGGTCAACCGGCCGGTGTACGCCGGCCCGGAAAGCCGCTACTGCCCCGCGGGCGCGCCAGACCCCGCCCTCCTGCGCGGCGAGACGCTTGTTCAGAAGCACTGGCCAATAGGAGAATCCACATGCTTATACGGTGCACTGACAGCGCTTCAAGCAGTGCAGTACATGAATATCACTTTGAGGCTGTTGTACAAAATGCCGCGCTGCAACTATGAGGCTGGAGCGGCCCTGCTAGCTCAGTGCACTGCATGGTTGTGGCAACATGGACACAATAGCCCATATTCATGGAGGCCATATTCTTGGAGGCAATTGAGGCTCGGCTGCAAGCAGCGCCGGCGCATGTAGTGCTTGCTGCTGAGTGACCGCGGCGGCCAGCAGTCGCAGCTTGACCTGTAGTGCCTCTGGGAAAACGCTGTGCAGCTCACGAGGTGTTCTGCCCCTGACGCTCAGCTTGGCCGCGCGCCGCGCCAGGCGTGTACGAGTACGTGCCAGACGAGCACGGCGGCGAGCGGCTGCAGATCAACGCGCAGAACTGCCTGCACTGCAAGGCCTGCGACATCAAGGACCCGCTGCAGAACATCCGGTGGACCGTGCCGGAGGGCGGTGGGGGGCCCGCGTACACTGTCATGTGAGGCGCTCTGTCGTTGTTGCGGCTGCACCGCTTGAGTGCGTAGCCGCATACAGCGCTCCGTCACGGAGCCTCCGTGTGTTGCAAAGAAACGCATGTGCTTTGTGCTTTGAACCTGGATGCAACCTGCTCTTGCTGGAACGCCCTGTGTCCATAGTAGACAGGGCCGTTTGCAGTCTTGGCATAGCATATTTCAGTGTGATGACGCGCCGTCACCACGACCTTGCTGACAGCGCAGCCTCTTTGCCACTCTCAGGGCAGGGTAGGGCAGGGTAGGGTAGGCAGGACAAGGACGCGTACATAAGAGCGATGCTTCCTCACTCACAGGCCGCCACGGCTTAAACTGCACACGGCTTGGCCAGGTGCGTTGACTGGCGCGGTGTGTGCAATGAGCATCACCGCATGCAACCCCACTCTTGACACAAGCCCAGCTCTGTTACCAGCGCACACAGTCGCGTGCAGCAGGGATGGTGGTCAGATCCACACAAACAGTGCCCCAAACTTCTGTGCCTCAAATTTTCCAGCAAAATGATCAGACAGTCAGGCCCGATGAGGGTTTGCTGATTTGGCTGATTTGTGGCCTCGCTGCGGGCGTGATATGCTTCCTCCCTCCTCGACTGTGTGAGCCTGCCGCCGCACCAGCCATGACGCGCGTGGGTACCGGCGGTCCGTGCGCGCACTGTGGGCGCGTGTCGTCGCCGTGCTGGCGCAAGGGCCCGCCAGAGAAGCCGCTGCTGTGCAACGCGTGCGGCGCGCGCTTCCTGGTCAAGCACAGCCTGGAGGGCTACGTGCCCAACGCCAAGCCCGCGGCCAGCAAGCGCGAGGGCGCGCCGGCCAAGCCCAAGAAGGAGGCCGGTTTGCGCGCGCTCGGCCTGGCCGGGCGGCCGGGCGGCGAGAAGCGCAAGCGCACGCTGTCCAAGCGGTGCGGCGCCCGGCCTGCCGCGTGTATGTGTGAGGTCAGCGCAGGTGTGTTGGTTGGGGATGCAGATTGTGGAGATCCCCCGTGCTGCTCCTGATGCCGGCCCGCCCGCCGGCCACAGCGCCCGGCCGGGCCGCCTGGTGCCCGATTGCGGCCGGGCCGTGCTCGATTGGCGGGCGTGCTGACGGATTTGGGCCCGGCCAGGTTTGCCGACGACCAGGACGGCAGCCTGCCCTTCCACGGCTCCTTCGTGGCTGAGCCCGACTTCCGGCGCACTGTGGTCGTGCGGCACCACCGGGACGGCCGCTGCACGGTGGACCGCGGCACGCAGACGTACGGCGGCCTGACGGCCGAGGCCAAGGTCTTCGCCGCCGGGCAGGCGCTGCAGGCGCGCTTGGGGCCCCTTGCACGTCGGCGTCGGCGTGTCCTACCTGCTAGTATGCTGGCAGCGCGGTCCTGGTCAAGCACATCGGCCCTCGCGCCCACATCCATCTAGTCACCCGCGTATGTGTAAGCGATATGCCTGCGCGGCCCGCGCAGGAGGAGGACTTCAACGGCCTGGCCGCCACGCTGGCGCTGCTGCGGCAGAGCCCGGGCGAGTCCTCGGAGGAGGCGACCAGCGGCACGGCGTCGCCGATGCCGCCGCGCCGCCGCCGCAAGCCGCCGCGCCCGACCGCACGCACGCTGTTCTGATGCGCGCCGGGCCACGCGCGCAGTGTAGCCAGCATGCAAGCCCGGGGCCGGCCGCCTCGTCAGACGGGGCTGCGGCGGCGCGCCGCCGCCGCGCACCTAAAACCCTCCAAGCAGAAGCGCGCCTTATTGTTGGGCCAGCACTGAGTCTGATGCGCGCATGCCCGCCTAGCCGCCAAGTGTACACCAGCCAGCCCGCCACCGCATGCCAGACGTATTGTTGTCAGCCGCCGCCCGCCGTGCCGGCGCTTCACCGCCGCTGCACCGCCGGATTTGCCCGCCAGCGCTTACGCTGCCTCGCACTTACACCTGCAGGCTCCCCCCCTCCCCCGCCGCTCTCCTCTGGGAGCGCTGCGGCCAGCCGGCAGCGCTGGTCGCAGCCTGTGGCCTCACCCGCCCGGTCAGCCATATGCACATATCTGCGCCTGTGTGCTCCTGCTGCGGGTGCCGCAAGGTTCAACCAGCGCCCCCCGTCGCTGCCGTCCGTATGGGCGCTGGCTGGCCGGGGCCGCGCGCGCGTCTTGCTTTCCCAATGCCGAGCTGTGTACATAGGCAACCCCCCCCCCCTGGAAACACACTGCGCCTTGCTTGGCTGAGCCGCCTGCCTTACAAGCCCGGCGGCGTGGCCGCCCAACCGGGGCGGGACGGTGCTTTGCAGCTGCTCCTGCCTGATGCTGACCGTGGGACTGCTCGCGGGAGTGGGAGCGCCCTAAGGGGGCTGCTCTGCATAGGGTGCTGCAGGAGCGGAGGCTGCGAAATGCTGCTGCGCAATGCTTATGTAGGGTGGGTGATTATTTTGGCGCCGCACCACGGCAGGGCTGCGGGCGGGGCAGGCTGGTAATGAGTGCGTGCCGCAGCGTCGCCGGGTGAGCGCTGCGGAATTTTGGCTCTACCGGCGCGCCGCGCGCAGACGCGCGATTTGATGTTTGGGGTGCACGCAGCTCCCTGCGCCGCACCGGCCGCCTGCATGGGCGGTCCGTGTGCGGCGGCAGCGGCTGCGCCTGTTGGAAGTCTGTTGGAAGTCTGCATTTGGCTTTGCAATTGTAGAGTATATGCAGGACGGGCCTGCGCGGGTGACGTTTTCACACTGCTTATCTTTTGCCTCTGCTGTCTGCCATCCCGCGGGCGCCTCATCCTGCCCCGTGTTGCTTTCCTTGCACATGACGCGGGGTCCCGTTGACGGGGTGACGGCCCCGCCGCGGCACTGGCGGCGCGCGCCGCGACGCGGCAGGTGTCCTGCTCTCCCCAACCTCGGCGCGGGCAGTCGCACCCAGTTTGACGGCAAGCTTAATTGGACGCTCACTGGTTGCTCGTTTTGGCCGCTCGGGGCGCATTTTGGCCAGTAGCGCATTTGCTAGCGGGGCTGTGATGAAACAGAAGCTCGTGCGCTGTGGCGGCGGGAGTTTGTCCGCGCAATTGCGGCGGGCCCGCGCGACACTTGGCGCTGAAGCTCAGGCGGGGAACATAGCGAGATATAGCTCTTCAAGCTTCTGTGACCGAATAGCCTGATTCGCAAGCCAATGCAGCGGCGCGTAGCCTCTGCTTGGCTGTCGAACCACCGTGTTTATGTAATGTAGCACGTATTACACCTGCTCGCACCAGCGAGTATGCCAATGAGCGTGCCAACTGCCCTCATGCGCTGTTCAAGCTGTGAAGATGGTCAAAGCGCAGAACAAGACATCACTCAATCTTCCATTGATGACGGCAGATTGTGCCAGTCAGCCTTGCACCTGGACAATGTTGCGGCATGCTTTCTCATGAACGCCCTTTAGAGGCGACGCACGCATGCAGTGCAGCTCAGTGCATGTCACCGCCCACCGCCTGCAGGGCTTGGCACTTGCACGATGCTGCCGCCGCACGAGCGTGCTGTGTTATGCCGCCATGGACTCAGCAGGCTGGCTCTGCCCTGCTTACGGCACAGGGGCGTGTTTCGACCCCCCAAAAAAAGCTCAACACTTGACAAACTGGCGCCGGTCACTGGTTCCTCCTGCACCTCAATAAGCAAGGACCCCGGTGCAATGCGTGCGCTCACTCACATGCGGGCGCCTGAACGCACTTAGCCAGCGCATCGGCGGCAACACGCGCGCCGCCCGGGCAGGCTCAGACGCCGACGCTCATGGTGATCCAGACGAGCAGTGCGTTAACGATGATGACAGCCGGCAGGCCGGGCGGGCGCGTGCGCTCGCGCGGCCGCCCAGGCCGCCAGGGCAGGTCGGTGCGGTACAGCGCGCCGCTCGCGTGCGCGGCCAGCATGCGCTGCTGGTGCATGCCCAGCATCACGCGCTCCGGGTGCGCGAGCGCCTCCCTGCCAACGCGGCTCGTGTTTGCTTTTTATTTTTTCCCCTTTGGATTGGCGTCACCCCTTGCATTGCTAGGAATGACGCGAGCGCCTCCCTGCCGGCGCGAGTCGTTCCGCATCACCCCTGTCATTGCAAGGTAGCACATCCGGCTGTAGCCCGCGCATGGGGACCTGCGCCCGCCAGCAGCCTCGTGGCTGACGCACGGCTGCGACCATCGCTGTCATGCAACACGTCAGCGCCGCGCCCGTGCTTGGCCCGCATGCGCTGCTGAGCGCATGCCCGGCACCATGCGTCAAGGCGCGCCAGCGCCCTGTCGATACACCGCAGCACTGAGCCAGTGCACTGTTTCCTACTGCTGCGCGTGGAGCGGCATGCGCCAGCCCCTCCTGCTGACACCCTCAACACCCGAGCTAAGCGACCAAAGTCGTCACCTGTCCCTGCTCAGTCCCTGCGCAGCAGCATGCGCGCTGGGCCTACAAGGCCGTCAGTGCCACCAACTGGCACTGGCCAGACATATAGGCCCACCTCCAGCTGGGGCTCCCGAGCCCTTCTGGTTTGTGCAATGTGCTTGTCGCTCTTGCGCGCGCCGCAGGTCGCGAGGGCGAGCTTGATGGCCGCGGCGATGTGGGTGACGAGGTGGTGCGCGGCCGCTGCGTGGACGCTCTCGCCAGCGGTTGCGTGCGCCAGCGGTTGGCGGGTTGCCACACGCCGTTCTACATGAACACCGGCGGCAACCCCGGCGGGTCGGCGGGGTGGCCGCGGGGTCGCCGTCGGTGTTCAGGTAAAACAGCGTGTGGCAACACCGCCAAACTTGCCAACCCGCTGGCGCACGATCGCTGGCGAGCGCGTCCACATACCGACCGCGCACCATCTCCGTCACCCACATCGCGGCTGCCATCAAGCTCACCACCGCAAACCTGCGGCGCGCGCTAGAGCGACAGATACACTACGCGAAACAGAAGCGGCGGGAGCTCCAGCTGGAAGTGGGCCGATCGTGTTCCCGTCAACGCTGGCACTGGGTACCAGCGGCCATACTCCTCCGCAACGCCATCCCTTTCCCTCTTCTCAGCATGCTCTGCAGACTGATGGGTACCAGCAGGGAGGGTGGAGCACTGACCTGGCCGACGCGCCCGCCCCCACTTTGTGGTGGAGCACTATCACAGTCGTGATGCAGGTGAGCAGCCCCAGCGCTGTCAGTCAGGGCAGCGCGGTCCCGCGGCAGGTCAGGGGCCGGCGTGCGCTGTTGCCGCGTACAAGTCTGTGTACCACTTACTTTACCACTCCTCCGTGGCAAGGCAACCTAAGGTGTTGGGTGCTCAGAACAGGCGCACAGGAAGCCAACTTGAGCACGGCTGGAGCAGACTGGGCGGTGGCCTGTGGCGCACCGGCTGTAGGGCGCCTTTGTGAGGGCCGACGTGCGCGGCAGGCCCAGGCGCCGGCAGATCTCCCACAGCTCCTGGCAGCTGTGTACCGTCGCCACTAGGAACTGGCGCAGCGGCTCTGTGGCGGGGTCGCTGTTGAAGCGAACCAGTATGTTGCCGCGCTCGCGCCTGCCGCGGCGCGCACGCTGGCAGAGCGGTTCCCCGCTGCAGGCGCAGAGCGACCGCGACAGGCCACGGCGCGCAGTGACGTATGCTGCAAAGCGTGAAGGCGAGCAGACGCGGAGGACGTACGAGTCTACGATGAGGGGTGCAGAGCACAAGGCAAAGAGCGCACGTAGGGTCGGAGCGCCTGCGCTCGCTCCAGTCCCTGTCCACCAGGCCGGGCAGCCGCTCCGGCTGCAACAAGGTCCCCGTCACGTGGGCAAACGGCGCGGCAGACCGACCCGAGCTGGGCCGCTCACACGCACGGGGCATGGCTGGCAGGAGCAGCTACACAGCGCGAGCCTGCTGCCCACGCTGCGCAGCCCTGCTGTCCACGCTACGCGGCCCTGAACAGAGGTGAGGCACTTGTGCTAGTGCGCCTGAACTTTGTTCCACGCAGCGGTTCGTCTATGGTCGCTTGTTTTTCCTGTCCTTGCACCTCGCTACTGTGCTGCTGTATGCGCGGGGCGAGAGGCGATGAGGCGATACTGTAGCCTTGCTAGTGCTGCCCTGAACAGCTCATGTCGGGGTGAGACATCTGGCAGGCCACCAAAGGACCATTATGGAACTTTAGATGGGAGACATTTGCAGCATGTGATCACACACAGCATTGTTCACATGGTGCCCAGCACGTAGGTGTGCGCAGGTGTGAGCGCTCTGACCACAGCTGCAGAGCTGCAGGCCGGCAGGCCCAGCAGCCAGGCGTGCAGCAACGGCAGCGGCAGCAGCCAGTGATATTTTGGCACTTCGCACCAGGGACATACAATTTCCTCCAAGTGGGACTGCCTGCTCAACAGCAGGCAACAGTTGACAGTTTACGCCCACCGACAGGCAGTGCGATGCCTTACAACAAAGCCATGCCTGCTGGCGGCCAACTGGGCCGCGCTCGCACCGGCACGAGCGCCGCTCTCAGCAGAAAACGTGCGGACGCGAGCACACAGAAACCCCATAAAAACGCAGGCCTCCAGCAGTGCACCAGCACCGCGCTGGCAGGCCTGAGAGCTGTTCTGCACTTGCGGCCCCCCCCGGCAGCGCGCTCACGGAGCCGTCCAACTCACACGCCTCACGGGTGCGCGCCGCCCAGATTGAGGAGCAGCAGCATGCTCGCTCACAGGCCCCAGGTCCCGCTCCGCAGACAGACGCACAGCATGCCGCTCGCATGCTGACCAGGGGCACCCGGCCCCGGCTGGACATAGCTGTACTCCCACTAGCAGCTCACCACCATGCAGTGCCCGCCTCTGGGCCAGCGTGCGCACCCAGAGGCGCCCCGCAGCGCCGGCCAGGCAGCGCAGAGCCCCGTGCAGCACCACAGGCATTGTGGCTGCATGTCCGCGCATGACAGGGACTGTCTCGTCGCGGGGCCCCGGGCGGCACCCACCGGCGCTCCCAGCAGCCCTGGTGCTGGGCGCGCAGCGGAACGCCGTGCGGTTGTGTCAGCCACGCTGCAGCGCATGGCGGCAGAGCTGCTTTGTGGCACCCCGGCTGCGCCATGCAAATGGGCGCCCATGCACAGCGGTGCGCTTGCCAGGGCAGCACCACATGCCGTCAACAATGCAGCAGCGTCGTTGCCTGGCAAATGCCGAGGCGCCAGGGTGGCAGCTGCACCATGCCCCGGCAGCGCCGGGCGGGCGCCGCCCCCGCACAGGCCCGCCGCTGGGAGCACAGCATGGCCCCGCGCACGTGGCGCGTGCGCAGGCAGACGCGGGCGGACACCCCGCGGCAGCGGCCGCCGCGCGGCAGCAAAGGCAGGCAGGCAGCGCCCGCATCCAGCCCGGCCGCCGCGCCAGGCTTCCCGCCGCTCCGTCTGCAGCTGCTCTGCTGTAGCCGCCGCGCAGCGCGCTGCCGGTCCGCCACATCCCGCGCCGCGGGCGAGCGGCCGGGCAGGCTTCCCGGCAGCCTGGCCGCCTCAGAGGGCAACCTCCTCGATCGAGCAGCTGCCATGCTGCCGCAGACGTTCAGCGCATCACGGCTGGGGCGTGATCGAACAGCTTCCGAAGCTCACTGACGAACCAGCCGCCTCGCTGCAAGGACCGCCCCCGACCATGGCTGCCCGAGCCGCAGCCGCCCGGCAGCCGACCTGCTGCGTCCGCCGCAGCGCGCGAGGCGGCCTTCCCAGCACGCGGCCGCCGCCGCCGTGAGGCCCCGGCGCGGGAATCACCCCTCCTCCATGGCCGCCGGGCCGCCGCCGCCGGCCGGCGCGCCGTCGGCCGCGGCCGCCGCGGCGGCCGCCTGGCTGGGCAGGGTCCCGGTGCGCAGCGCGGACTCCAGCCGCGCGACCTCCTCCAGCGTGGCCGCGTTGGCGATGGCCGCCTGCGCCCCCCGCTGGGCCGCCGGGGTGAAGGCCGGGCGGGGCGCGGCTGCAGCGCGCTGGGTGGGTGCTGCGCCGCTGCTGCCGCTGCTGACAGGCAGGTGGAGCTGCTGGGGAGCAATTGCGCCCTGCTGGCAGGTGCGGCAGTGACAGCATGCAGCGAGTCCGGCGAATGAACATTGACTCGCTGGGCAGCCGCCTGCAGCGGACGGTGCGCCGTCCTGGCGGCAGCCCCTGTGTGCTGGTCTGGGGCAGCGGCCCTCAGACAACCAGCAAGCGCAGTCTCGCCTGCCCCTTCTTTCATACCCTGCCTTAGTGCCAACCCTCGACGGACAGTCTCCGCCGGGGCGCGCCTTGATAGCGGTCAGCTGCTCCTGCGTGGGGCCCTTGCGCACGCTCGGCTCCTCCACCACAGGCTCGGCCGCGGGCTCGGCCGCGGGCGGCTCCGCCTCGACCATGCCCTCCCCCGGCTCGAACGTCTTCTCGCCGTTCGCCGCCGCCGCCGCCGCGTCCGCGCCAAACAGCCGCGCGGCCTCGTCCCGCTCCTGCACCGGACAGGGTGAGCGTAGGGTCGCACCCGCGCACGCCGCGCGGCCCTGGTCGCAGCGCAGGCAGCGGCGCCGCCAGGCTGCTTGTCCTGGGGACCGGCCTGCCGCGCTCGCCCGGGCATGCATCGGCGGGGCGCGGCAGATGCGGGAGCGACTCGCACCTTCTGCTTCACCTTGCGGAAGTCAAGGACCTTCAGCCGCGGACAGCGGTTGATCACGTACAGCCTGCGACGCGGACGCACCGTCATGAGCTGGCCTGCAGAATGGGCAGCGCGCCCGAGTGAGTCACCCTCTACATGCGACCCAACACAGGACGAGGTGCTGGGACACACGCGCACGACGTCTGAGGCACGCCGTCGGCTGCAGGCAGGCTGGCAGCTATGCAGGCAAGCGGCGTGCGGGTGCACACGGCCGCCGAGCTGCTGGAATGGTGCCAGCTGTGCAGCCGTGTGACATGCATGTCAGCACCCTCTAAAGCGACCCCGAGCGCCTGACATGCAGGTCGGCTCCCTCCAAAACGACCCCGAGCGCCTGACATGCATGTCAGCTCCCTCCAAAACGATCCCAAGCGGCTGCAGACAAGCCGAGCGCTGCGGCGCGCCTGTAGCTGGGCTGCTTGGTGACCTCGTTGTCCAGCAGGCTGAGGTGCGTCAGCTTGGGCAGCGTGCCCAGCGCGTCCAGGTCCTGCGCGACCGCGCGGCTGCCAGCCTGAGACGGCACAGGGCGGCGCCTGGCGCCCTGACCCGGCTGGCGCGCAGAGCCGCCTCGCACGCAACGCATGCGCTCTCCGCTGGTCAGCAGCGCGCCGCCCGCCCCCGCAGCCGCGCAAACCCTTCGGACAACTTGAGACGTTTACGTCACACACGGGCGAGAGGCAGTGGGCCTGAGCGTCAGACACGCGTGTCGTGCACAAGCCAGCTTGTTGGCCACCCGCACGCACGACCGTAAGCCCCGGACCCCGAAATATAATGCATGCCGCCACGCCGGTAGGCGGGAAGCGCGCCTGCAGGTTTTTCAACCTGTTGTTTGTCAGGATCAGGACCTCCAGGTTGGGTATAGACTCTGTAGCAAGCCCACACACGCGTCAGTGCCTGCACATGTCCGCAGTGAGCAACACACGCACGGGGGCCCCAGCAGCGCAGCGGCGCGCCTTCGAGCTTCCGCGCAATGCGCGTCACACGGTTGTTGCTGAGCAGCAGCGTTTTCAAGCGCGGCAGCTTCGTGAAGCCCTCCAGGATGATGACAGCGTTGTCCGACAGGTCCATGCTGTCAAACTGGTTCTGCGTCGCGCCCAGGTTCTCTATCGCGTTCACCTTGGCGCCTGCGGACGCCGAAATAGGCCTGTCAGCCTCACGAATAAGGTCTCACACCGGCATGTGCCACAGCTGACAGCGGCGGAGCCGCGATGGCTTGGGCAGCCGCAGTGGCCTGTAGCACAGGCAGGCGTGAGGGTCGCTGTGGCTCACAAGCAGCCCCTGCTTGGAGCTGGGCACGCATGTCCAGCAGCTGGGTGCTGCGCCCAGCATCCAGGTGCTGGGACCAGCGCCACAGCCTTCAAACAGCTCAGAGCTCTCCAAATACACACCATGCGCAGCAGGTGGCAAGCGTGCGCACCCTCCCACCCCAATAAGCAGGCAGGGCCACAGACAACCCAACTGTGATGGCCACCACACGCCGCATCCGCAGTTCCGCACCACCAGCCAGAGCGCACTCATGCAAGTGGTTGCATGTTTTGCCTGTGTGCGACAGACGAGCATGCGTGCACGCTCGACTGATCACCTCACGTTAAACCTCCTGTGCCAGGCGGCTGCTGGGGCAGGCGCATGCACACGACAAGCGTGCGCAGCCGCCAGATGCAGGAGACGAGCGTGCCAGGCACCACCGGGTAGCTCGGTTCTCTGACGCTGCCCCACCAGCAGCCCCTGGGCTGACATCCCGCTCCCCCGTCCGCCGCGCCGCGCATGGTGCGCACCTCGCAGGTCAATCTCGTACTGCTTGACGCAGTTCATGTACTGAGGGCTGCGCAGGATCAGCTCCGCCGTCAGCCGGCCCGCGAGCCGGGGGCCGAGCGACCCGGCCGCCAGGCGCGCTGTGTCCATCGCGTGCCCGGCGGCTTGTCACCCGCGCCGCGTCCCCGCCGCCACCTCCGCTGCTCAACCCGCCAGACAGCGCATCGCGCCGCGCCGCTCGCACGGTCCACTGCTGCAGCCACCCCGCAGGTCCGCCTCACACTAGGTGCACTTGCGGGCTGCGTAAAGTCCAAGCACCAAGCACTGGTTGGAGAGGCTGTAACACGAGCCGCTTCCCGAGACACTGTGGACTCCGTAGACGCAGCACTCAGTGGCAGACTGACACAAGCCTCCCTCTCAGCTCCTAGGCCTAGGGCTGCTCAGACTTGCGTTCCCCACAAAGGCCTAGGAGCGCAGCAAATCAGTCCGTTGCTGGGCTTCATCTGCAGCCGGGAAGCAAAGCAATAACGGGCAGAGTAACTACAAGCGACACGGCGGATGCAGAGACCCGCTCACCTGGGAAGCATGAACGCAAGCATCCACCCTCACCTCCTCTTGTATAACAGTGCGCACGCAGCAAGGTCCCTGTCACCAAGCTGGAGACGGGCGAGCTGGGGCAGGGCAGGCAGCGGCCGGCGAAAGCGGCATCTTTTGCACAGTCCGTGCAGCGCGCCGCCTGCTTGGAACCCCCAGAACGTCCCAGAGCCGCTCGTGCGCCTGTGCTCAGCGCTGCAGTGACAAGAACACTCCTGCCTGCCGCCCTGTGCATATCCCTGTGCGAACTGGCTGCGCTGCTGCCTGCAGGTGAAGCCTGGTGTGAGCCTCTCGGCCGAGGAGGCGGTCAGGGCGCAGCTGGATGCGCTGGCAGCAAACGACGAGCCCTGGCACGTCATGCTAGACTGCAAGATGCGCAGGGCGCTGTGGACTGCTGCGGCAGACGCTCGCCTGCCACTCGCAGGCCCAACCACGGCCTGATGACGCTGTATGACTGGGGCCTGGACATTGGTGGGATGGAGAGGAGCCGATATTTTGGCTTCTCCAAGGACCTCTAGTGCGCCCTCGCGCTCGGCACCCCTGCAGGCGCTGGTGCCCATGGTACACCACTGCTCAGTCGCCTGACACTCTGCTGCCCCGCGCAGCCACTTTGAGTGCGCCCCGCCTCCTCGCCTGCCACTCCGTGTCCGCAGCCTGGGGCCCGGCGCCCCTGCCAGGGCAGCCGCAGAGCAAGCTCGGCTTACTCGGCGCTGCCATGCATGGAGCCTGCGGAGCTGAGGCATGGGGGCGGCGCTGCTGCCGCGCCGCGCAGCCACTTCATGGTGCGCAGCCCGCACCCTCCAGACGTACCCACATGCCTCAGACCTGCGCTCTGCTCGCCTTGCGTTGCTGCCCTCGAGCCTTTGCAGAGCCACGGCATGCTTCGGCCTGCCGCTGACGCGGCGGCGCGCGGGCGCCCGGGCGCCCGCGTACGGAGCACGCCGAGGAGGCGCGCGGCGCTGCGGCAGGGCTGCTTCCAGAACGAGTACCCGGAGCTGGTGCGCCTGGGCAGCTACAGCATCACGCGCGTGGCGGAGGCGCCGGACGGCGCGTGCAGCGTGCGCGTGGCGGTGGAGCCCGCGCACGTGGTGCGCCCCATGCGCTCAGCTTGAGCAGCCGCGGCGCCTCGGCTGCATTACCTGAGGAAGAGCGGACAAGTGGCGCGCGAGCGTTGCGAAGAGCTGGCTCGAACATAGGGGGCGCACTCGGCTGCATGTGCAGGCGTCCTGCTCATCCTATGACAGAGGCTCTCCACGATGTTTCCACCGCGGCTGAGCTGACCCGGCGCGGCAGGCACCTGGCCGCAGGCCAGCAGCTTTCGTGTTCCACCTGGCGCGGAAGGCTGTTGGCGCACAGCGCGGCGCGTGGATGACCCGGCAGCTGGTGAGGCATGCCGACGAGTGACATGGTACATGCAACCATGACCAAACTAAAAATAGTGCACATCAGTTGCCGCACCAATGCGCCGGAGTACTACGCGTGTGCCATGGAGGGACAGCCAAGATCTTGACCCATTGAGTCTGGTGAGTTGATGCATGCCAGAGACAGGGCACAACTATTGAGCCTGTCTGTTGCTACCTTTTGTGGAGTCCATCAGTGTCTTCATAACCAGGCTTGGGCTTTAGTGAGCACATGAAGCATACACAGTCAGTGTGCTGATGTGCAACAGGCCAAAACCATCTTGATTGAGAAGCAGTCCGACTTTACATCTGCCTGCGGGTGCCACTGCACCACACGCACACCGGCATTTTTACGCAATATATCTATGGCAAACCTGCCACCACTCCCTGCTCTCTCTCTAGCTAAACACAGACGGGTCTGCGTGCTGTTCAGAGCAAGCACATTCCGCGGTTTGCGTTCCTACATGGTTTTGGTGCTCCCAAGCGGAAACCAACGACCCCAACACCTCACTCTAGTAGCCATACACTGTACTGGGGGAGGGGGGAGGCGGCTAGGCACCGCAGCGCACCACCGGACCCACGTGCTGCCCCCCAGAGGTTCCCGGGGCGATGCAGCACAAGGCGACACACGCAGCGCCGCGGCGCCCTTGAAAGCAGGAAAGGGCCGACAAGCTGAATTGAACTGCGCTCAAACTCGCAAAAAGCCCTCAGCAGGCCGCCCCGCAGCGGCCCCCGAAGCGCAGCCGCCGGCGCTCATACACGCCGTGCAGGCTTGCGCACATTGACCCTGGGGTCTGCAGGGGACACCGCACACACAACACACAAAACCAGGCTGCTAGCAAAGGGGAGGCACAGGAGGTGAACCATCATATAGGTTACCCCTGGATTGCACTGGTGCGACCGCGCGTGCATGCAGGGACGCCAGATAGCGCACCCGCTCCGCGCGCACCGCTGCAAGCGCGCCCGACACAGCAAGCAGGCGACATACCCGGCGCTTCGCGCAGCGCCCCCCACCACAGCCGCTCAGCTCGCACTGCACAGGGCCGCGCGCGCCGGCGCGGCAGCGCGGCCGGCCCGACGCGACCCAAGCGCTGCTGCGCCGCGAGCCCGGGGCGCGCCGCGCGGCGGTGGGGCGCGCGCTCAGCCGAGCGTCCGCTGCTGCACGCTCAGCTGCTCCACTGCCTCCGGGCTGGCAAGGTCCACGCGCGGCCGGCAGCCACCCAGGTCCTCCTTGGACAGCCGCTGTCCGCTCAGCTCGCCCGTCAGCGGCACGACCGGCAGGCAGTCGCAGTTGCATATCTCGATCGTCTCGTTGTCGGGCGAGTGCATAAACACCTGCGCGCGCGCGCAAGGCCGCACGTCGCAGCGCGCTCGCTTGCTGCAGCAGTGCCGCCAGCGCTGCAGCAACCTGCTAGTCAGGGCAACGCCCGCTTGGGGCGGGCAGGCAGTGCAGCTACCCGCTAGCACACCCTGCAGAGCGTACGAAGCGCCGCACACAGCAGTGCCACGGCACAACGCGCCTGGCATGGCCGCCGCAGTGTGCACCAAGACACTGCATATGTAACTGCAGCTGCGGTCTCGCGCATCGACCAGGGTGCTCGCCACAGTCGTCTGTACAGACAGCTTCGCACCAATGCAACAGCACGCTGGCAACTCAAAACTCGACTTTGAAGATGCGCGCTGGGCAACAGTAGAACTCCTCACACACAAGGTGGGCATCTCAGTACGAAACTCCGGTGTACCTGCGTGACGCGGACGCCGCCCTCCTCCACCTGCGTCTTTATGTAGGGGACGTCCAGCTTCCGCAGCCTCTCCTCCACAGCGGTCAGGTTCTCCGACTGCGCCGGCAGCCTCCTCGAGTTTTGAAAGCATTGACCGGCAATGCCGCAGCCAGCTCGCGCTCGCGGCGGCGTGCAATGCAAGCAAGCGTGCGAGCACAGCAGCCACGGGCGAGCCGCCGAATGCACCGCCCCCCACCTGAAAGGAGAGGTGGTCGGCATCGGCCTTTAGCTCTGTGCTCCTGGGCTCGGGCGTGCCCTCTATCAGGTGAATACCTAGCCCGTAGTTGAACAGCCTGCGCACCAGCCCCACTGCGCGTCAGAGCGGGCCAGGCGGGTGGCGTGCGGTACAGTCATATTGGGCATCTAAATTAAGCGCAAGCCGACTGCTGCCTCGCGCGCGCTCGCAGCCCGCAGGGCGCACCAGGCCCCCTCAAAGTCGAAGGACGAGGGGCGCTTTATCTCGATGAAGCCCAGGACCTGCGCGCGCGCGGCACCAACTTGCCGGGACGCCGCTGCTTGCTGCTGTCGCGAGACACGGCGCCCCCAAACACAGCACTGCACCCGCGACGTCAATGAGCGCACCTCGGTGTAAAACTGTATAGACGCCTCGACGTCCCGCACGACGCGGCTAATGTGGTTCAGCGACAGCAACGGAAGCGAGTCTGCACCCATGTTTGCACAGCCCGCGCAGCAGCGCACACCGGTTCCCAGCGCCGCTCTGCTGCTTCAATATATATGCAAGATCTCCGAATGAGGCAGTCTAGTCACTCGAGCACCTGCCAAGTTTGGCACTGTCCTGCATCCTATTATTGCATGTATAGCTGGCCTCTCCCGCTCCCGCTGGCAAGCCTGCAGCGGCGGCGCTCTGCTTGTCCTCGCCGTCACCTGCAGAGAGAGCAGCGCTTGCGTGCGCAGCGCTGCGCTGACACGCACGCATCTGAGCGTGGCTGTCTCAGGGCTACTTGCAAGCTAGCACTGCGCGTGACTGCATGCGTGCCCCTGTGGCTTGAGCGGCCCCCGCGGCGCACGGGATGCCGCGCAAGGGCAGCCCGGAAGGCGAGCGCAGCGGCGGCGACGGCGGCGGCGAGCGCACCGGCGTCGTGGAGGTGCTGGACAAGATCGCGAACGCCAGCTTCTCCGCCATCCGCAGCGTCGGCGATGCGCTGCACGTGCCGAGGCGCGGCAAGCACGCGCGCGCGCTCACGCGGCAGCCGACCGACCCCATCAACCTCGCCGCGTTCCGCGCGCGCCGCAACTCGCAGCGGCTGATCGATGTGCAGGCACGGCCCCCGCCCGCGCGCGCGCATCGCGAGGCGCACACGTGCCGAATCGCAGCGCTGCAGCTGCTGTCAAGCTCGCGGCAGAGACCGGCGGAGGCCAGCGGACAGCGCCCGGCGCCGAGCACGACAGGTGTACCCTCTGACAATGCCGTACTAAGCGCAGCAGCTGCCGCCGGTCACAGCCAAAGCCACAGGCGGATGTCGCCCCAATGCCTCCTAGCCCTCACAAGCGTCCTAGCCAGCCAGGCGCGCCGGCGCGGCGGGCCTGCGTGCGCACCGAGCGGTGCCGCCGATCTGGGATGCTGCCCATGGGCACGGGCCAGCTGGAGGCCTGCGGCGGGCTGCCCGTGCCGCCCTGTACCCTGTTTCAGCCAGCCTGCGGAGGGCGGTGGCCAGGGCGCGGGCGGAGCGCTGTCTGCCAGCCGGCGCGTCCGGCGCCCCTGCTGGGCGCGTCGGGGGTGGTGTGCGGGCAGTGCGCATCCCAACGCCCCAACGCGCGGCCGCCGCGCCTGCCTTGACAGCGATGGCGGCATGGCGTTTTGTCCGGGCGTAGTGGTGGAGCGCGTGCGCGCGCGCTGCCAGCCGCAGCACAGCGGCCGGACAGCGCTTTGCTCGCGCTGAGCTCGGGCTGACGCGCGCGTTGTGCACACCATGCCTGCGGCTTCGGCAGGGACACCGGCGCCTGCGAACAGTCACGGCGCAAGGCGTGCGCGTTCAGGAGGTCCCCGCAGGCATGTGCACCCGTTGGCGGGAGGCCAGCTACCAAAACACACGTGCCCCGTGCCCTGCCGGCGCCTGGGTCACAGCGCCGAGCCGACGGCCTGTGCCCGCGCGCGCGCAGGGCCCGGACCCCGGCGAGGACGCGGCCCCGGCCAAGGGCGGCGGCGCCAAGGCCGGCCTCGCGCGCGCGCCCAGCCGCAAGGGCAAGGGCGAGTAGAAGACGCGCGTGGTGCACATGAACGACGGCCAGGCCACCGGCGACTTTGTGGGCAACGGCATCCGCACCGCCAAGTACAACGTGCTGACCTTTGCGCCAATCTTCCTGTGGGAGATGTTCTCGCGCGCGGCCTACTTCTACTTCCTCATCCAGGCGCGCGCCCTGCCGCGCGCGGGGGGTGCCCTGCTGCGCGCGGGGGGTGCCCTGCTGCGCACGGTGGGGGCGCGGGGCGTATGCCCTGCTGCGCACGGGGGGAGGCGCGTTGCCTGCGGGTTACCCGCTAGCCGCGGCGCCTGAGCGGTGTCATGCCCAGGGTGCTCTGCCAGCCGCGGCGCCCAACTGGCCCAGCTGCTTGCTGTAAGTGAGAGTCATGCAGCGGCGCCAAGCAGCGGCACGCTTGCGCACCTCACAGGGGCTCTGCTTCGCGCGTGGTGACGCGGACGGCGTCCCGCGTACGCCCGCTCAGCAGGACGGGCGGCGGCTCGCGTGCTGCCGTCCCATGCGCGAGCGGGCTGCTGCCGCGCGAGTAGCTGATCTGTGCTGGCTCTGCCTGACGCCCTCAGGCAGGCTGCAATCGCACGTGTACTGCCCCGCCCAAGTCTGGCGCGCCCTGCGTGCAGGCGTGCCTGGCGTGGGTGGAGGTGGTGTCGCCGTTTGGCGGCTGGGGCTCCACGCTCGCGCTGCTCTTCGTGCTTGTGGTCGCCGCGGTCAAGGCGTTCTGGGAGGACGTCAAGCGCCACCAGGAGGACCACTCCACCAATGCGTCCGTCGCGCACATCGTCAACGCCGACGGTGCCCGCCCCGCGTCCTCGCTGCGCGTGGGCTGCATGCCCGGGGGCGGGCCGCAGAGAGCCGGAGGAGAGCGGCTGAGTTGCAATTTTAGCACCCATATGTTGCCAATTTGCACCGCGGAGCGGCATGCCAGAGGCTGCTCGGTAACCAGTGACCAGTGGGCGCCTTCGCGTGGCCGCGCCCTTGCGCTGACGCGCGCAGCGCCGGCGCGCCGGGCGGCAGGCAGCAGCCGCGACATCGCCTGGCGCGACGTGCGCGTGGGCCAGGTGCTGCGCGTGCAGGACGACGAGCTCTTCCCGGCCGACCTGCTCTGCCTGCACTCTGCGCTGCCCGACAAGGCCTGCTTCATCAAGACCACCAACCTGGACGGTGCGTCCCAGCAAACCCTGCACCCTGACCCTACCCAATTGGCAGCCCATCGGGCCGGCTGCGAATGGCCAGGGTGCCGGGGCGCCAGCAGAGGAGGCCCGCAACGCCTGCCCCAGCGCGCCGTGCCCTCGGGCGGCGGACCCCACCCCGCCGTGCATGCGGGCCGGCGGGCGGCTGGACCCGGCGCGCGCGCGTGCGCGCAGGCGAGTCCAACCTTAAGGTGCGCAAGCCGGTGGACCTGCGCGAGGACGCGCCGGCGGAGGAGGCCGCGGTGATGCGCCTGCGCGCCACGCTCACCTGCGAGCCGCCCAACGACCGCCTGCACACCTTCCGCGGCCGCGTCATCATCGCGGCCGAGGGCGGCCGCCGTGCGCCCCGCCCTAACCCAACCCTATACCAAACCTAACCCCTGTCCGCCCCGTGCCGCGGCGCACGCGCGGGCGGCGGCGCACTGGCGAGAGCGCCTGCAAGCCTGGGGGCTGGTTCATGCCCGGTCGGCCTGCCTGGCCGCGGCGTGTTTGCAGTAGGTCGTGTGCAGCGGCGCACGTGACTGCTATGTACGCGGGTGAGGATAGCTGGGGCTGAAACGAGGCGTTGGCCGGCGCAGGGCCGCTGACGCTGCCGGTGACCATGAACGAGATGCTGCTGCGCGGCTGCATGCTGAAGAACTCGCGCTACATCCTGGGGCTGGTCGTGTACACCGGCCCAGAGTCGCGCATCCAGATGAACGCGGCGAAGACGCCCAACAAAGTCGGTGCGCCCGGCCGCCAGGTGGCCCGCCCCGGCGCCGTCAGCATTGCCCAGCGCTGAGGCGCGAGCGCAGGGAGGGGTGCGACATGGGCGACAAGGAGAGACAGGAAGGCCAGCATCCAGGCACCGCAGCTCGGGCGTCAGCACACCAGGAGTCCTGTCAGCCCTCGCCTTTTCTGATGCAAGCATAGTGATAGAAAGAAGGAAGTAACTTCCATTCAGCGTATAAGGGCCACGTGCCAAGAGCGCCCCCTCCTGCGCGCCGCGCAGGCTCGTACGACCACTTCCTGAACTTCCAGATCGTGTTCGTGATCCTGCTGCAGCTGGCGCTGTGCGTGTTCTGCGCGGTCGCGTCGTACATCTGGCGCGAGAAGTCCGGCATCCGGCACTACGACCTGGCCCTGGACGCCGACGTGCAGGCACAGTGCCCGCCCGCTCTGCGCCCGTTGTGCGGGCATACCAGCGACATTGAAACCCTGCGATGCGCCCCGGTACATGGCCACTGCCGTTGCGGCCGGCTGGGGAGCCCGACGAGTGGCGTCGCCGCGCCGTAGCGCGCCCTAGGCAGCGCGGCCCTCGCCGGGGTCTGGAACTGATTGCAGATACGTGTTGTGCACGAGTTGCTGCGCAGGGCGTGATCGCTCAAGGACCGGGCATGCACGGTCGCGCAGGCTGCAATAGTCCTCTGTTAATTTAACAAGCTGCTGCTGCACCCGAGCAGCCTGCGGCCGCGGGCCGGAGGCCGCGCAGCGCCCTGCGGGGTCGCGGCGGGGCGGCTGACGCGCTTTGTGGTACACGCGCGCGCGCAGGGCAACTTCACCAACGGCTGGGCGTACACGCTCGTGCTGCTCGTGACGTTCTGGATCCTGTACTCCTACCTCGTGCCCATCTCGCTGTTCGTGACGCTCGAGATCGTCAAGTTTTGGCAGGCGCGCGGGCCCCCTGGCGCGCTTGCGCACACTTGTTGCACAGTGTCAAGCATCTGGCCGTGTACGGTGGCGCCAGGGCGGTTGCAGCGCGGCTGTGTCAGAGTCACTTCACGCAGTGCTCTGTTGATACTGGCATGCGGGAGTGCGCAAGCCTGCGCACTCTACAGGGGCAGACATTGCCCTGTCGATGCTTGCTTGCACGACTGTGCAAGCCTGCGAACCCTACGGGGGCATGCTGCTGGCGTGCAGGGCTTCCTGTACATCAACTACGACGAGGGGATGCGTGACCCCGCGACCGGCGACTATGCGCGCGCGCGCAACACAAACCTGAACGAGGACCTTGGCAAGGTGCGCAGCTCAGGCGCCCTCCATGCTGTGGAACAGAAAGGGAGATGCAGGGTAGGCTGTGCATGGGCGGCACACAGACGGGCCGCCACAACGCGTCACAAGACTCATGCTTGCCCTGCAGCATGTCTAGGCTGTGCAGCTGTGCACTAGTCTGCCACACCATCAGCGAGGCTGGGAGCTGCAGGCCATGGCGGGGCGACGCTGCCGCCGCGTGTGCGGATCACCTGCAAAGCGTGTGGCCCGGGCCATAGCCTGCAGCCGCGCGGGCCGACTGCGTGTCCAGCGACCAGGCAGGAATGCTGATGGGGCATTGTTGGGGGCGGCCGCCGGCGGCGCGCAGGTCGACTACGTGTTCAGCGACAAGACGGGCACGCTGACGAGCAATGAGATGCAGCTGCGCGAGCTGGCCGTCAAGGGCGCCACCTTCGGCAGCTCGCAGTTCAGGCGCGGCCCGCTGAGCGCCGCCGTAGGCCGTCCTGATGCGTTTCGGCCTGTCTGCGGGCCGGCTGGGCGCGCGCGCCCAACGTGCGCCCCGGGCCCGCTCGGCAGGCGCACTAGCCTACTGCACAGCGAGGCCAACTGGCCTGGTGTGATGTGCCAGTGTGTGAGGGGGTCGTGACAGGCTTGTCAGCCCTCCCTGTGAATCTGGCGCCACGCGTACGCGGCAGGCTGGAGGAGCAGGACCCTGAGGCGAAAGACTTGTTCCAGCGCTTTGACAAGCGACTGGCGGACGCCGCGGCGGCCGCACAGGTGGGGCCTGCGCTGCTGGCACCCCTGGGTCTGGGAGGTCATCTGAACGCCCAGCGTCCCTTCGCCCTCGTCGCGCCTGGGCAGTGCAACATGCGCTTAACTTTGCGAGAGTGGCGAGCATTGATGTGGTGCCAGGCGAAGAGCGCAGCCCAGGGCTTGCAGAATCCTTGGCGAATGGGTCGCTTTGGGCAGCAGGGAAGCATGTCAGTCTTGTCAGACGCAGCCTTCTGCTTTGGCGGCGCGCTGCCACCAGTGGCCGCTCGCTCAACTGCCGCGCAACTCCGCCCCGCCGTGGCTCTTGTGCCCTGATGCTAGGCTGTGCTCTATGACCTAACCCTATGCTTGAGGTAGTGTGCGTGAGAAGCGCGCCGACGCTGCTGGGCCCATGGCGGTTGCAGCACAGCTGTGCACGCACCAGGCTGTGATCTGCAGGAAAGTTGTCCAGCGTGGCGGCTTGCCGGGGGCGGCAGGCGTCCGGGCGCTGGGCGGAGCTGGTGCGCGCGGGCGGCAGCCCGCCCGAGGCGCTCGCGACCGGCGCGTCCGCGGCGGCCGCTGCCTCGCGGCGCGAGGGCCCTGCGAAGGCGGCGAGCGGCCGCACAGCACCCGCGCAGGTGGGGACCGTATTGAGTTTACGCCCGCCTCTGCTGCTGCCCAGCATTGGGTCGGCTGGTTTCCTGCCGGAGCTTGCGAGCTGTGGGCACGCTTGGGCGCGCTGGGCCCGCAAACAGAAACGCGGCAGCGCTACAACAGGCCGCTGACGGGCATTGGTGTTTATGGTGCCAATGATCAGATCTGTGAGGCGGCAGGCGGGAGCCTGCCAGTCGTGGCGCAGGGCGCGCCGCCGGGTGGCATCTGCCCAACAAAGCCCCATCCTGCCCAGCTTGACAGCTGCCTGTGCGCGCCTCAGGACGAGCCCGCCGGCCCGGGGCCGGGCAGCGAGGCTGATGCGCGCAGCAATGGCGGCCGCGGCGCGGCGCCGAGCAGGGCGGGCGCGGCGGGCGCGCGGGAGGAGCATGCGGCGGCCGGCAATGGTGCGGCAGCCGGCGGCGGCGGCGGCGGCGGCGGCCGGGACGAGCAGATGCTGCTGGCGGGCCACTTGGTCGACTTCTGGACGAACATCTGCGTCTGCCACTCCCTGATTGTGGAGGACTCGGATGACGGCGCCGTGCACTACCAGGCGCGCCTGCAGCGCGCACCCAGCGCACCCCCATGCGACCAGCATGCAGTCAGCATGGGTGCAGCCGCGCATGTGAAGCCGCTGGGCGTCCAGAGGCCAGCGCCTGGCGTTCAGGGCCGGTGCAGGTGTCGTGTCGCCACTGACCTTTGACATTGAGCCGAGCCTGTGCGTGATTGCGCTCGCGCGCTTGAGCCACACTACCCCGACGGCGGCTCTGCTCACACCCCAGCCGGCCATGGGCGCGGCGCCTCAGTCTGAGCCTGGGCGCATGCGGTGGGCGCTGCAAGGCGATGCGTACCTTTGATACGCTGGTGGGGTATGGGTGTGGGACCCTACCCTGATCCTACCAATGGGCGCAAACCCATTGGTAGGATCAGCATTGGGCAGGCGCGCGGCCGCGCAGGGCCCGTCGCCGGACGAGGTGGCGCTGGTGGAGGGCGGCCGCCGGCTGGGCTTCGAGTTTGTGCGGCGGAGGTGCGCGGGCACCAAGGCTACCCACCCATGTCCTGCGCACGAGGTTGGCGCAGACCTGCGGGGCTTGCGCTCGTATGTAGCCAGCGCCCTGCCTCGCCCCGCCGTCAGCATGCGCGGCGGCGGCATCCCGTGCGCGCGCTCGCTGTGATGCATCCGCCGGTGCACCAGCGGCGCGCCTGCAGTGCTGGGAGCTCGTGACGACCCCGGGCCTCGAATGCCATCCATGTGCAGGACCCTAACCCCACCCTATCCCTTATCATCACCCTGCCGCCCGCAGGAAGGACGGCGTGGAGGTGCGGCTGCTGGGTGAGGACGCGGCGTTCGAGGTGCTCAACGTGCTGGAGTACAGCAGCGCGCGCGGGCGCATGAGCGTCATCGCGCGTGCGCCTGCCCCGCCTGCCAGTCGCTCATGAAGGGAGGCAAAGAGCAAAGACGGGCAATGCATTCCTCCAAAGTCATGTCATGCTAGAGTGCCTCGGCGCACGGCTGCACCCTCTGTTGAAGTCCATGCAGAGCCCGCTGAGGCTCTTGCCTTCTTGCCTTCACCGGTCATGGGTGTCAATTCACAGCTTGCCATACTGCAGCTGTGTGCTGAGATGCTGCTTTGCAGCAACCTCACTGGCGTCCTTGAGACTGGCACGTGCTACAAGCACACATGAGCTCGAGGGAGGCCCTCTGTGCCCTGCCTGCAGGGGCGCCGGACGGCAACATCCGCCTCTTCTGCAAGGGCTCCGACTCCAAGGTGATGTCCATGCTGCGGCCGGAGCCCGGCGGCGGCGGCGGGCGCAGGGCGGGCGGCCTGCTCGCTGCGACGCACGAGAACCTGCACGTCTTCGCGACGCACGTGCGGCCCTGGGACGGCGTGCTGCAAGTCGCGCAGTCCGCGCGGCGTAGCTGCAGCGCGGTTTTCTACAAGAGAATACGGGCATGGGTTGGTCTGCGCGCTTTGCCTGGCGCAAGAGCGGCGGCTTGCTGCAGCAAGCCGGTCAGGAGACTGTCAGGGGTTGCGAGGCGGCGTGAGGCGGCGCAAGGCACTCGCTGCTTCGGCGTGCATGCACGGCGCCAGTAAGTGGTCACGAGCTGGAGGCAGATGCGCGCTTGTGAGTTTGCTGGGCGCGGTGCGTGCCAACAAGATCGCAGCCGGTCAGAGGCTGTGACCAGTGGGGTCTGTGCCGGCGAGCGTGACGTTGCTGTCGGGCAGACACATGCGCGCCGGATGCCGCCGGCTGCCGTAGGGCAGACCTGCCTGATAAAGGAGACCTGCCGGAGGACCGTCGTGAGCCCCGGTTGGTGGCGGCAGGGCCTGCGCACGCTGGCGGTCGCGACGCGGCTGCTGGGCGAGGACGAGTATGCGGAGTGGGACCAGCGCTACCAGGCCGCGGCCGCGCAGCTGGAGGGCCGCGACGAGGCGCTCGCCGACCTGGCGGCCGAGGTGGGGGCCGAATTTGACCTGGTCTTGAACGCAAGGGCTCGGTCTTGAACGCAAGGGCTCTTTAACTAGGCCAGGGTTATGGTAGGGTTGAGACCGTTGCATCCAGCCCCACGCACATCACATGCTGAGTCGCGCCGGGCTGCAGGTGGAGGCTGACCTGGAGCTGGTGGGCGTGACGGCGATCGAGGACAAGCTGCAGGCGGGCGTGCCGGAGGCCATACAGACGCTGCTGGACGCCGGCGTCAAGGCGCGCGCGCGGGCGCCGGCCCGAGCGGGCGGTTTGTCATTGGCAGGGCCGGGGCGGCCGCGAGCGTGTTCAGCTCTGTCATCGTGCTGCCTCAATCCGGTGGCAGGTCGGCGCAGTCTGCATCAGCAGCTTATGCCTGCATGCCGCGTGTGTTTTCCACCTCTTTCGTTGTTATAATTTTCCTAATTGCCCAGCTTGTTCCTGTCGTGCCGCGGCTGCCGCCTAATGCGCCGCGCTCCCGCAGGTCTGGGTGATTACGGGCGACAAGCAGGAGACCGCCATCAACATCGCGATCGCCTGCAACCTCATCCGCCGCCCCGACTCGCTGCTGCTGTGCAACGCAAAATCGCGCGACGAGGCCGCCGCGCGTTTGGACACGCTGCTCGCGGAGCTTAAGGCGCACTACGCGCCGCTGGACCCCGAGCGCCACACACGCGGTACGGGCGAGGCGCTGCTCGGCGCCTTTGACTCGAGCGCGAGCCCGCCTGCGTGTTTCTGGGTGAGTGCGCGGGCGCGCGAGCGCGGTGCGCAGGCCTGCATGCAGGGCGCCACACGGGGCGAGCCGGTCACGAGCTTTGGGCGTAGGCCCGCGGGTGGGCACTCGGGCCGGAAAATGACGGGCTTGACATCCTGGGTGTTGGCTTGACACAGCGCTGTCTGCAGCGCGCTGTCATAGCGCATGCCGGGCGCCGGCGGGCGCTCCTGGCGCCGGGCGCCAGCCGGCTTGCAGGCGCAGAGGGCTTGAATTAGGGTCAAGGGTTGTGATGCGGGCAAGGCAAGCCCTAGCCCAGGGTGAATGCTGGCTCAGGGCTTATGCTAAACACCTGGCGTGTGACAGTATGCTCCTGGGCGCGTGCGCGCAGATGGCGCGTCGCACAGCACGCAGCCGCAGGGCGAGCTGGTCATCGACGGCGGCACGCTGGACCACGTGCTGGGGCCCAAGAATCGCTTGGAGGCGGCGCTCGCGGCCGTGTGCGCGCGCTGCGGCGCGGTCGTCATCTGCCGCTCCTCGCCCAGCCAGAAGGCGGCCGTTGTGCGCATGATGGCCGAGTACGAGATGAGCCAGGCGCGCGCCATGTCACTAACCCTACCCTAACCCTGACTATGGGCCGGGGCCCAGTCTTCCGTGGCGTGGCGCTTGCTGGCGCCGGCGTGCAGCACGGGCTCGGCGGGTCAGCAGCGCCTAACGCGCGTCATGCCGGGGCTGCGGGCGCGGTGAGCGCTCGGCGTGCGCCGGGCATGGTCAGCGGTGGCCGGAAACTCAAAGCATGCTGCCGAGACGCGGGCGGCGGCTCCGGCCTGAGCGCCGGCGCGGGCGCGCAGGCGGAGGGCCGCTCGCGCGGCTGGCTGCGCTGGTACAAGCGCGAGATGCGCAAGCAGGCCGGGCGCATGCTGGCCATCGGCGACGGCGCCAACGACGTGGCCATGATCCAGGTGCCCCTGCCGCGCCCGCGCGCCATGGCGGCCCGAGCAGCCTAGGATGCGTGAGCGCTGAGCCTCTTTACGAAGCTGTGATGCCCGATGAGCGCGGGCCGCACGCGCTGCAGTGCGCCGCTCTTCAGGTCAGTAGGCTGGCTGGCCGCACTAAGGCGCCTGCCCTGTGGCGCGACCTGGCACGGCCCCCTGATGCGAACCTCTATCAATACCAGGGGGACGGGCTTGTAGCGCAACCTGGCACGCCCCCCTGATGCGAACCTCGATCAATAGCAGGGGGCCGGGCTTCGTCACGGCCGCGCCGCCGCCATGTGCCCTGCACGCTGCACGGAGCGGGCAGACGCAGGCAGCGCCTGAGGTTCGGGCCGGCCGCGCGCGCGCGCAGGCGGCGGACGTCGGCGTCGGCATCATGGGCAAGGAGGGCCGGCAGGCGGTGAACAACTCGGACTACGCGGTGCAGTTCCGCTTCCTCACGCGCCTGCTGCTGCTGCACGGCTCGCTGAGCGCGTACCGGCTGTCGCGCCTGATCAAGTACAGCTTCTACAAGAACATCGCGTTCGGCGGCATGCTCTTCTTCTTCCAGTTCTACTGCGGCTTCTCCGGCCAGGCGCGCTCTCGCCCTCCAAAGCGGGGCGTCGCGTGGTTGTCTAAAGGCGCGCAGTACGAAAGCGCTCCAGGGTCGTTCGCGGGCATGCCCTTTGCGGCTGCCGTGCGTCCGGCGAGGCTGTCGCGCCTGCGGATGTGCCGCAGCGCGGCGAGCCGGGTGGCGAGCCGGGCGCGAGCTGGGCGGCGAGGGTTAGGGTAGCGACCCTATCTCCCTGACCCCTGCGCGCAGGCGCTGGTGGACGACATCTCGGCCGCCGCGTACAATGTCATCTTCACCTCGCTGCCCATCCTCTTCTTCGCCGTGCTCGACCGGCCCGTGCGCAAGTTCAAGACCATGCTGCGCTTCCCGCAGGCGCGCGCGCGCGCCGCGCCCCGGGCGCCCGCAGAGCCTGCTTGACGCTGCGAGCCTGCTGCGGAGCCTGCTCGTTGTCGCGCTGCCCAGCAGGGCCTGCGCGCGTGGTCGTGCAGCTGTGCGCTTGTGCAGGAGTTGCATCTGTCCGGATGGCCAGTGTCCGCCAGGGAGGCACCCTCTGCCTAGGCAGCCGCATGCGGCGCGCTCGAGCCGGGTCGCCAGGACTGCCGCCGCGGCGGCCCCGGCAAGCACCAGACCAGGGTCCCGACCTAACCCTAACCCTACCTTCCGCGCGGCCGCGCAGACGTACAACCCGCGCTCCAGCCTGACGACCGCCACGTTCTGGAAGAACGGCATTTTAATGGCCACCATCGACGCGGCCATCTGCTTCTTCATCCCCTACTACGCCACGACCGCCAGCGGCGCGCACATGGCGACTGACGTGTTCAGCATCGGCAAGACCACGTTCGTCGCGCTGCTGGGCGCGCCCCGGGCCGCACCCCCGGGCCTGGCCCGTTGGGCGGCGCGCCCGCCGGCACTGCCCAGCTGAGCCGGCCGCTGTGCGAGCATGCGGACGTGCCCAGCGGGGTGCAAGTGGCAGCAGACGGGGCTCGGGCGGCCGGCAGCGGCTGCGGCGGCTCAGCCGGCGCGGGCCGCGCAGGCGCGGCCCCGTGCAAGTCTGGGCGGCGGCGAGCCTCAGCATGTGCATGGAGGCACCATCCTCAGGCGAGGAAGCTGCAGCAGGCGGGGAGCTCACAGCAGGGCAGTATTCAGGGCTACGTAGCCCCATGCTTGCATGCAGCGCACGCGCATGGGGGAGCGGGCGGCCGGGGCGCTGAGAGATCTTTAATGTCGGGGGCGGGCGCGCAGGCACGGTGACGCTGGAGGTGGCGCTGGTGTCGCGCTACTGGACCGTGCCCTTCTTCATCTTCACCGTGCTGTCCTACGTGCTCGTGTTCCCCTTCCAGGCGCGCGCCCCGTCCCTGCCAGGCCCAGTGCCAGGCAGCGTGTCGGGCATGGTGCCAGGCACGGTTTTGAAGACATGTGTCGCATAGAAATTTGAGTTGGCCGCGGCAACAGCATGGCAGGAGGGGCGTGTGTCTCGTCTGCCGCGCTGCTGGCTTAACATTATAAGTCACAGAGCGGCCCCGCACAGCAGATGTGCTGGCGGGAAAAGGTTGGGAGGACGCACAGGCGCTGACATTGCTCACCGGTCCGTCGGCGGCACCGCTGAGGCACTGCGAGAGGTGGTGTATTGCCCCCGCTGAGGCCTGAGGCTGGCGCGCAGATCCTGTTCCCGCTGGCGGAGCGCGGCAGCAACACGCCCGACCTGGCGCAGTACGGCGTGGCGGAGAACCTGTACGCGACGCCCGTCTTCTGGCTGGTCTGCGCGCTGACCGCGCTCGTCAGCTTCGGGCACCGCTACATCGAGCGCGGCGCCGTCTGGCTCTTCCGGCCGCAGGCGCGGCCGCCGCCGCGCCCGGGAGGGGCCTAAAGCCTAGATGCGGACGCCCCGACCTTGCTCACAAGCCCTGTCCCTGGGTCCCTCGTGTGCGGTAGCGTGCAGGCCCGGGCACGGCAACCATCCCCAGACTTGCAGCAGGCAACACCTGTTTTCCGCGCTGCGCGCCTCCCGCACGTCCTGCACATCTCCTGTGCCGTGCGTGGGGCGTCCCGCGTGGAGGACGCGCGTGTGGCCCACCCCGGCGCGCGCGCGTGCGCAGGACACCATGCTGATGCGCGAGATGGAGGTGGTCGCCGAGCGCGTGGGCGAGGACGACATCGGCTGGCAGACCGCGCGCCGCCTCAACGCGCTGTCCATGTACGCCAAGCGCGCGCCGTCGCTGCCCGCGCCCAAGCCCTCCGAGGGCGCGCCCGGCGACAAAAAGGCGGGCGAGGAGCGCGAGGCGAAGGGCGCGCCGTCGGGCGGCCCCGGCGAGCGCGCTGCGGCCATCTGCGTCGGGCCCGGCGGGGAGGTGTCCACCGCCGGGGCGGCGCCTGAGGGCGCAGCCGCCGGACGCGGGAGTGGAAGCGGGCGGGGCGACGGCAGGACTCTTGGGGATGGTCAGGGTCGGAACGGCCCCGGGCGTGGGGGTGCAGCAGGTGCGCCAGTGAGCGAGCCAGGCAGTCATGCACAAGGAGGGATGGGGGGCCAGGGGGGCCCCGCGGCGAACTGGCCGGGTTCCTCAGAGATCGAGCTGGCGCCCAGCGGCGGCCCGCAGCGAGGCAATGCTACGCCGCCTGTGTAGGGTCTGCTAGGCTGTGAGCGTGGTGGGTGGTGAAGTGAACTGAAGTGACAAACGCATTTGGCCGTGAAAGGCGGGGTGGCTGCAGCGCTTTGTACGCAGGGAGGCGGCTTCCAGAACAGGTCACGAGACGCCGGTCATGTGTTAGGATGGCCTCCGCGCTCGGTTGTTTGCATGCAGACTGTTAGAGCAGCTGGAGGACAGGTGCGCTGCATATTGCGGCGGGGGGCGGCTGGAGGATGGGCAGTTCCGGTTCCCGAGACTGTCGGTGGGTGCCCGCAGGCGAGGGCCCGCACTGCGGGCTCCGCAGTCCCCGCGTGCGCTCTGAAGGCCGACGCTGTCCCCGCGTGCGCTCTGAAGGCCGACGCTGGCTGTGAACACCCAACTGTTGTTATAAGTACTGGTGGGCGCAGTGAAGCAGGCCCTCACGTGTGAGGGCCGACACTGCGCGCTCGTGTGTGTTGAGGCAGTGTCACAGCGTCTCCAAGCTCTGTAGACCAGGAAGGCTTCACAGCTCCTCCCAAGCTCTTCGCCCCAGGTGCAGTGCGAGGCGAGCTCCTCATGCTTCTGGCGCTCGTGGCTAGCTTGCAGATGTTCTTGCACAGCAAATGCAACAAATGCAAAGTGCTTCTGATCACTCAGCAAACGATCAGTTCTGGATGGACCCTGCTTCCAAACAGCCACCAGTTCACTGTTGCACGGCCGGAGTGTGCACACCCACATGGCTGCACCGGAGCTGCACCGCACGGAGCTGCAGCCAGGCCCCGGTCCATGCCTAAGCAGCGGGGGCGGACAATGACACGCGCATTCTGCCCAGCATTGCATGCGCGCCTGTACGCCGCGACAGCGGTGGCAACAGGCGCACAACGCCTCCAGCACAGGGCACACCGCGCAGCAACATGATGCACCGCCTGGAGCCGCACCACTTTCGGCATGCGCAGTGCCCTCACGGCAGGCCTCTGCCTAGCCAGTCCCAAAAGGCGCAGCGGGCCTAATGCACCCAAGCGCATGTACCACTGGACCTCAATGGGGGCAGTAGCAAACCTACTGCCCTTGCAGGTGACCAGGATACAGCAGCTCACATGCGCCCGAACCAAGCCCCAGGCTCACAAACGCTCACTCCACACCGCAGGCACATGCAGGCCACTCCTTGCTCTCCATCCGCCAAACGCCAACGCGCGCACGCGCGCGCGAGCGGCTGCGGGGCGCCTCCAGCAAAGCAGCGGTGCCGGTACCCCGCACGCCGCCCGCGCATGCGCTGGGCCCCGCGCAGCAGTGCGGCGCGCGCGGTCGGCGCCAGGTCAGGCGTAGTAGTTAAGGCTCGCCTTCTTCTTACTCTGCACCTGAATAATGCCCTCGTTGAAGTCCTCGTGGTTTACCTGCGCCGGCCGCGCACGCAGGGGACGTCATACAGAGGCAACTGGACCCTGCGAACGCGCTTTGCCTAGGCTGCTCGGGCTTGCACACTAGCGAACAAGGCCTTGGTTGCGACGCCATGCAGCACCAGGATGCTAGCACCCGGCGACATATGCCCACTCAGGGCGCGCTGCCTGAGGCTGGCGCTGCAGCTAGGACTTGCACAGGGCTTGGTTCAACCAATGTTGTCAAACATTGTTGAGCAGCTCCGGCCGCGAGCGCGCCTTCCCCGCGCCATGGCGCAGCGCAAGCACGCCGGCCCCCACGCACAGAGGATGAAGCTGAGGCAGGGTACCCGGCGCCCGAGAGCACCGCGCGGCCAGTGATTAGGGTACTACCCTACCCTGCCCGAAGCAGGCGCGCGCCTCGGTCGCGTCGCGGCGCAGCGCGAGCATGCCGGCCTCCACGCACACCGCCTTGAGCTGCGCGGCGTTGAAGTCGTCGGTGGAGCGCGCGAGCTCCTCGAAGTTGACGTCGGGCGAGACGTTCATCTTGCGCGAGTGGATCTGCAGGATCTTCGCGCGCGCGTCCTCGGTCGGGTGCGGGAACTCGATCTTGCGGTCCAGGCGCCCGCTGCGCATAAGCGCCGGGTCCAGGATGTCCGCGCGGTTGGTGGCCGCGATGACCTGCGCGCCGCCCAGGCAGGTCGCAGCCGCCCCGCCATGCATCCCAGCCGCCACGCAGCACCAGCGCCGGATCCAGGGTGTCCGCGCGGCTGGCGGCTGCGGCAACTTGCCCGTGGCTGCAACAACCTTCCTTCATTCCAGGTCACAGCCTGCCAATGCCCTAAACCTAAGCCTGGCCTGACTCCCGACCCTGGCTGACAGGCGCGCCGCCTGCAGAAAGCCGCATCCTTCGGGCACCCCTGTGCTGCCCGCCAGCTCCGTCATGCACATGCGCGCTGCGCGCCAGCTGGCATGGCCCCTGCCAGAAGGCGCTGCTGCGCTGAACTCGCTGGCCCTGTTGCGACAGCCGCAGCGCTCGCGGACACTACAGCAACCCCAGATGCCTCATGAGAGCTCCAGGTGCTAAGACTCGACCGCAATGCTTTGCAGCTGCTTCGCACGCCGCATTGCTACTTGCTCCGAGCCCCTGCTCGTCCAGTAATTGGGCGCAGCGTGCGGGGCGCGCGCATTGAGCAGACAGGCGCAGGCAGCACCTTGATGTTCTCGTCTGAGGAGAAGCCGTCCAGCTGGTTGAGCAGCTCCAGCATGGTGCGCTGCACCTCGCGGTCGCCGCTGAGCTCCGAGTCGAAGCGCTTGGTGCCGATCGCGTCGATCTCGTCGATGAAGATGATGCACGGTGACTTCTCCTTGGCCAGCGCGAACGCGTCGCGCACGAGCTTGGCGCCGTCGCCGATAAACATCTGCGCGCGCGCCGGGCGCCCGCGGTGTCACGCCGCGCTGGCGAGCTCATTGGAGCACGCCGCGTGAACATGCAACCTGCTCACTGCTTAACATCTTTGCGAAAAAACCATAACCACCACAACTGCAAAGCCTCCGACTGTCAGCAAGCACAGCTCAAGTGGACAGCACCTTGTGCGACGATGCCCGCAGACTGCTCACAGGCTTGCACCCATGCCAGACTTGACTACCTGTCACTTTAAATAGCCGAAGCGCAGCGTGCATGCACCTGCACAAGCTGCGGCCCCGCCAGCTTGAGGAAGGTGGCGTTGGTCTGCGCGGCGCACGCGCGCGCGAGCAGCGTCTTGCCCGTGCCGGGCGGCCCGTACAGCAGCACGCCCTTGGGCGGCCTGATGCCCAGCGACTTGAAGCGCTCCTGCGCTCGTACCGGTCCCCCCCTCCAGACTCAGGAACATGCAGCGGTGCGCCACCAGGAGCGCAGCCGTGCGCCAGCACGGCATGCAGGTGGTCACACGCGCCCAGCAGACTGTCGCGCTCCCATGCATGTGCCCTCCGAGCTTCACATGGAGAAAGGCATGTCATTCAAGGCATGTCATCTAAGGCTAAGCCAGTAGAACACTTACAGGGTTATATGAAAGCTGCATTGTCATGCCACGGGCGGCCCAGCAGCTGGGCTGAGGGTGCGGCGGCGCGCGCCTTGTGCGTGACGGGCAGCACGATGGCCTCCACCAGCTCCTGGATCTGCTTGTCCAGGCCGCCGATGTCGGAGTAGTCCTCGCTCGGCTTCTCGTCCACCTCCATGGCCTTCACGCGCGAGTCGTACTCCGCCGGCAGCGTGTCCAGGATCAGGTATGAGTCCTGTGCGCGCGGGTAGGGTCTAGGGTAGGGCGCCGCACATATTGGGGGCCGCAACAGCGCTCTCCGCCGCCCGCGTCGTCTGGCTGCACAGCTTGCCGCAGCCGAGCAGTCGCTCGTTAGGCCGCGAGTGCCTGCCAAGGCCTCGCGCGGCTGCTTGCGCGCGGCGCGAGCTGCGCTCGTTAGAGATGTGTTCGGCGTGCAGGTCCTGCGCTCTCTTGCTGCTTCTCTTGCAGCGCCTGCCTTCTCCAAGCGGCAGTCCGGCTCCCGTGCCAAGCAGAGGGCGAAGCTGACGTGCCGGCAGAGCCTTTGCGCTGGGTGATGAGTGACACTGGCAGGCCAGGTGGAACACAGCAAGAGCGCCTGTCCATAACAAGGGGTCTGGGGAGCGTTGTCTCACCAACACCGCTGCCCGAGCGTAACGCTCTTGACACGTGCACAGGCATAACGCTCTTCTGGGGCGCCGTGCAGGCAGCTGCAGACACCAACTCAGGACTGGCATGGGGCGGCGGATACAGCTTGTTCAGCCTGCAGAGGGCTGACCGACATAGGCGCGGCACAGGCCTCGGCAGGGCCGCGCCTTGTTGACGCCAACAAGGTCGCCTGGCCGCAGCTTCTCGGCGTCCACCAGGCCGACGACCGGCAGGAAGATCGTCTGGCGCGTGGACGTCTTGAGCACGACGCACTTGCCGCGCCGCTGCGCGTCCAGGTCCACCGCCGCGCCGTCCTCCTCCTCGTCGTCCTCCGGCTGCACGTCCAGCACCTCCACCACGTTGCCGACCAGGTACGGCAGCTGGTTGTTCAGCTTAATCTTCTCCTTGTTCTCCTTGATCTGCGCGCGCCCCGCGCCGGCGGCCTCGGCGCCTGCACGGGCTGCAGCCGCTAGGGCGAGACACAGGACGAGACACCATTGCAGTGCTTGTCCAACTGCAGGCAGCACCTCAGGCTACCGTATCCAGCTCTGCACACTCCTGCGTGTGCACGCGCGCCTTGTCCTTCAGGCCGCTCTGCTCCAGGCCCAGGCGCGTGGACTCGTCCTTGAGAACGCGGATCTCATTATCCAGCAGCCGCGACCGTCGCACCACGTCCTCCGCTGACATGTGCGCAAACTCTGGTGGCAGCGCGGACGCCTGGTCGGCATCATCAAAGATTTCCTTCTCAAGATCCATCTCTGTTGCTGCCGTGCAGGTCCTGCTGTTGCGGGCTACCCCATAAGCACTCTTGAATCGACCATGCGTTCCACCGGGCAGCTTGATGCAAAGCGGGGTGCTACGAGCCAAGCCGGTGCGTTTCTAGACAAGCGGCAGGCAGTGCTGCCTTCAACCAGACGCGTCACTAATCTTGCTTGCCGGAAGCTGGAGTTTGCTTGATTGATCAACGCACTTGCCTGCTTTGATAGGTGTTCATACCGGGAGAGGACCCTGTTGCCGAGATGTTGTCGAGGGTTGGCAATGCATTGGGTGCAACATAGTACATGGGTGCTAAAACCGGCACTGAATGCACGCATGCCTGGCACCCTGGCACTGCCTGGCACCCTGGCACTCAATGCACGCATGCCGACACCCTGTGGAACTATCGGCGGCTGCGCCTGCGCTTTCCGGCCTTCCCTTTTGCCCGATTCTCAGGCCCGGCCGGCGCCCTGGGCGAGGCCGCCTTGGCCGCCGCGTCTGCCGCCTGTGCCTCTGCCGCAGAGTCTGCGGCAGCAGCCGGGGCAGCGTTCAAGTCCTGCACAACCCACAGTCACAGTCACCCTCAAATAACGCATGCATTGACCAAACCACATGCAGCAGGACTCCTGCTGCACGTGTAGGGTTCGGCCGGTCACATGAGCTTGCCTGATCCAGTGACGCATGGCATGTCGCATGGGTTTGCCTGCTCAACGTGCGAGCTGCATCGCAAGCGCAGGCATCTGGTGTGACAGGCGTGACGGGTCTGCATGCAGCAGCCCTGGCAGAGGTGGGGCTGGAGTGGTCGGGGCTGGAGTGGCTCAGTGCGCGCGCCTGCGCCTGCAGGCAGGACGGCGCGCGGAAGCCGGCCAGGCTGGGCTGCGCGCGGCGCAGCAGCCGCAGCGCGAACGGGTCGCCCGGCGCCGCGCCGCGCAGCAGCGCCACGTTGCCGTCGTTGGCGAGCTGCAGCAGCGCCGAGAACAGGCGCGACACCTGAAACGCATGCGCCTCCACTTGCCTACACTATCCTGCAATACCTTGCCATTTGGTGCACATCGTTAGCGCTTGTTTGTACAAACAATGGTAGGTATGTACAGTACCTTGCGCAGTGCCAGACGACTGATCCTATTTACCCTGCATGCCACCTGGCTTCCAAGCAGGCTGGACGCGCGACACGAGCGACCCAGCAGAAGCGCTGCTCACTGGCCTGCTCTGCGCACAGCCGCTGCACACATGCATGTCAGGTCTTACAAGGCACGTCAACACAGGGCAGCAGCAGCGTGCCGCGCCTGCCACTTGTGCGAGCGAGCGGCGACCGCTGCAAAGGGCACCGCGGGCGCAGCGACAGGGTCGGGCTCGCCAGCGTCAGGGTCGGCCACGCTCAGGCGCGCCAGGTTGCCCAGGATGTCCCCGCCATACCTTCACCCAGCACACACGCGTTACCAAAGCGGTGCAGCTGCTGCTGTGGACATGTCGGGTCTCAGGCGCTGTCATGTCCCGTCTCGCCCCTGAGCATGCGCCTCACCACCTCGAACCTGCACCCAAAAAGGATGTGCTGATCATGCTGTTGGCGCGCCATGGCCATAGAGGAAAAGCCAAGAGCGCATCCCTTCTCATTGCCACGGCAGGCATGCGCAGCTACCCCCTGCAAACATCAGCACAGGACCCCGCAGCATGCAGCCAGGCGTGGCGGCGCACGCGTGGATGTCGAATTCGCCGCGCGCATCCTGCGCGGCCAGCAGCGGGCCGATGCGGCCGCGCCAGCCGGCCACGCGCACGGCGAGCGCGCTCTGCACCTCCGCCGCGGCGGCCTCCGCGATGAACGCGTCGGTGTGCGCGCGGCACAGGTCCTCGTAGCTGGTGCCGGCGGCTGCAAAGCCGTCGCTGCGCCCGTCCTCCGCAGCCAGTCCGCCTGCCAGTTCAAGCGCGGCGCTGTCACGGCGGCCCGGCCAGCCCGAAGCGCTGCGACCGCTCTGGCGGCGCTGCTCAAAATGAGCGGTGTCAGCAGGCCACTGCCTCGCGGCGCATGCCCCGACGGCCTGGGCTGCACTGCAGATCGGTGGCGCAGCGCGCTCGGCGGCAGCCAGCGCAATCGCGCTTGCAGCACACGGAGGCCTGAACGCGCCCTGCGGAGTGACGGCACTGCCTCGGTGCGTCACAAGCAGCCCGCGCACCTGCAGCGGCAGCCCAGGCCGGCGGCGCTGCGCCCGCCGCGGCGAGCGCGGCCAGGTCTGGCTCGGCCAGGTCGCCGGCGGCTGCGCCGGCGCAGCCGCCGTCGCCGGCGTAGGGCGGCGCGTCATCGCCGTCTGAAGGCGGGCCGCCGCCGTCGCCATCAAAGCCGCCTGCAGGGCAGCGCGGCCCTGTCAGGCTTGCTGTTCCGTGTTTGCCAGCAGGCGCATGCCCACCCATTGCCAGCAGATTCTGATGGGGGGTGAGCACGGGTATGCCCGCGGCAATCTGTGACCACGCCTGTGGGCACGGTCATGCCAGCCTGTCCGGCAGCTGCGCAATGCGTGAACCAAGCATTGACCCTGTTTCAGAGTACGTTGGCAGCCCCCTATTGCTGCCATCAGATATGGCTGGCCTCTACCCAAACTGTCTGCGCACCGCCATAGTCATCATCGAGGTCGCCACAGCCGCCGTCCATGCCGGGCTCGAACGCCGCGCCCATCACGCCATTGGCCCCCCCGTCGCCGGCGTAGCAGGTTCCCGCCCCGAGCGCGGCGCCCACCTCGGCCTCGAGAGGCTCGCCGGCCCGCCGCGCGCCGCCCGCGCGCCGCCGCTGCGCCTGCTGCTCGCCGCGCGCCGCCGCCGCGCGCGCGCGCAGCACATACCTGCAAACGCACATGAGCGAACTCAGGCTCCTGCATCCACAGCGATATACTGAGCGCCGCGGCCGCGCATGCGCTCTGCACGTACCTGAAGTGCCCATGAAGACACTGAGCGCGTCGGGGAACACCTGAGGTGCGTGGTAAGGCGGTTGCGCCATCGCCTAGCAGTGCCTGACTCCGCAGCGGCGAAGGATTGTGGAGAGGCGGGCCTGCCGTCATGCGCCTGGCACCGCAGTGTTGCGGGCTGTGGGGCGCACTCGAACTCCGGGAACGCCAGCGCATCGGTCGCGGGCGGCAGCGCGCCGCCGGCCGCGTCCCTGGCGGGGGCCGCCCGGGGCGCGCGCGGCCGCGGCGGGCGGCCCTTGCGGAGGGGCCGCAGCGGCAGGCCGCCGGCCGCGTGCGGGTCCAGCGGCGCGTACGGGTCGTGGAAGGCGGGCTCGGGCGCGGGGGGCGGTCCGGGGCCCGTTACGGGGGCGCTCTGGCCCGCGCCCCCGCTGGCGTCCAGCCCTGGATTATAAGCGTGCGGAGCGTCCCCTGCGCGCGCCTTAGGTGGGTCGGCGAGAGGGAGAAGGCCTCTGGACTGCAATTTGCGAGGCAGATGGTGCGACACGCAGCGAAGGGCGCTGCATGTGCGGCACGGGTCGGCAACGCCGGGTCGTGGGGCGACGAGCCTGCGCCCCTGGCGACCCCGCGACTGCAGCGCTCCTGAAGAGGTGCAGTGACGCCGGGTGATGCAGACAGCCAGCAGACATGGGACGCGCGCGTGGCGCGCCGTCCGCCGCCGGGGCGGATGCGCGCACCGCCGCCGTCGTCCCAGCCGCCGTCGTCCCCTCCAAAGCCGCCGTCGTCGCCGCCGCCATCATCCCAGGCGCAGGCGGCTGCTGCGGTCCCGTCCTCGCGCGCGCTGCCGCACGCCTGGGCGCCGTCGGCCGCGCCACCGACGCCCGCGTCGGCCCCGCCTGTTGCCAGAGGGTGTGAGCAGGCTGCTGTGCCCTGGCATATGCCCTGGCACAGCAGAGAGCGGCATTTCTGCAAATGCAATGGCCACTGACCCGACAGAAAGGCGGCGGTGGTAACACGCGTCACAGCAAAGCCTACCGTGTGCCCTGGGTGCGCAGCTGCCGCGCCAGCAGGGGTGCCAGCGGCAGGTGTTCCCCTACCAGAGCATCCACGCAGACCCACTGGGTACGGCAGCCCACCTGGCACATGCGGGGCGCCCGCGGCGGGGGCGGCGTCGCAGTGCTGCAGCCGCTCGTCAAGTGCGTCGCCGTCGTGCGGCTCCAACAGCAGCGCGCCCGAGCGGTGCACGGCGCATGCGGCGACCTGGCCGAGCACTGGACCATGGGAGGCATGCATCAGGAGCCTCAGGGCCTGGCGTGGGAAGCTGGTAAACATCGCGCGCAGCTTGCTGACGGCGTGGCGGTACTCGAGGGGCGCGAGGCAGCTGCGGCCAGCGCGGCCGGCGCAGGCAACAGGCAACAGACACCGAAAGGATGTATGCATGCTTTGACTTTCCACAGGCCATTTTGAGTCAGGCTCATCTCATGCCAGTCCGCCCCGGAGCAGCCGGCGCTGCGCAGGCGCCAGTGGCGCCGCTGGCGCGCGCATGGCCGCTCCCCCAGTGAGGGGGCCGGCCAGGCGCGCCGGCGCACCCGAGGGTTGCCGCCCTCGCTGTCAGGCCGCGCGCCGCCTGCACAGCGCACACACCACAGCATTCGCACATGCAGCGGTCGTGTGCCATGAGCGGCAGGCCGTGGCGGAGCGCCACATGCAGGCTTGCCCCGCAGCAGCATGATGCAAACACGTTTGGGCCGCCCTCGACGAGCGCTGTCCTGGCACTGACAAGGGCATGGCTGTGCATGATGTGGCAGGGTGCAGAGCGGAGCAGCCACGCTTCTGTCTTCAGGGGCGCGGAGCGGGCGCCGGCAGGGCTCCTGCAGAGCTGACACCCGACCGCAATGCGCTGCTGGGCGCCCGAGCTGAGTCGCCCACCTCTGCCTTCCAGGGCGAGGAGCGCGGCAGGTGCCTGCAGCGGCGGCGCGGGCGCCTCCGCAGCGCCCTCGTCCAGGTCGATGCCCGCGCCCTCTGCGCGCAGTGCGGAGCAGGGCGCTCAGCGGCGCACATGGGACGGGTCATGGTGCTTATAGTGCCTCTCCAACACCAGGCCCTGGACGTAAGCGAGACACAGGGAAGGCGATAGGATTGCTAACAAGCATGCGGATGATGTTGCTCAACTGCTTCAGACGGGCCGCGCAAGCAGGGCACAGGCTGCTGGTTGTTGAGCGTCGTTGGCGATGTCGTGGAAACGTAGCGGCCTGAGGATCAAATTGAGGCCAACCCCTGGGCAGCACCGAGCGCTGCCGCAAGCGAACTTACGCTGGGAAGCGCCTCTTGATCGGACTCGCCGCTTGCGACTCTGTGACGACTGGCATGAGCGGTCAAGGCCCGGAGCCTGCCGCCCTGCAGCCAGCCTGCAGCAGAGCTGCAGGCGTGGAGCTAGCAGCTCTTGGTTTATTTATTACCCTACCCTAACCCTATGGTCGGCAGCTCGCAGGGCAGTCACCTTCCAGCACGTCATCCAGGTTGAGGAAGGCCTCCTCGCCGCCGAACTCGTCGTCGGGGTCCTCCGCAGTGGCGGCGCCCCGCGCGCCCGCCTCGCGCTTCCTGCCGCAGCCCGCCCATGGCCACTCGCTGCCACCCTGGGCGCTACCGCAGGCCCTCTGCGTGGCGCGCCGCATGGCAGCACGGCTGGCTGACGCCCGCGGCTCAAGCGGTGAGAGCATGCGAGGAGCAGACTCGCTCCTCCCCGCGAGAGCAGACTACCGAATGCCAGCCTGCGCCTGCTCGTGCCGGCGCGCGCTCGGCGCGCTGCGGCGCCGCGTCCGCACGCTCCAGCGCGGCACGCGGGCTCTGCTGACGGCAGGGCAGCAGCAGCGCTGAGCGCGCCGCCCTAACAGGCCGGCGCCGCTCCTGCGGGCTCGCTCCAGCGGAGGCGGCTGCGCTGCGCGAAGAGCGCGAGCGACACAAGCCGGCTTCCTTAGCCGTCCTCACAGCACAGTCGTGGAGTGAAGCCCCAAAGGCTTGCGTGCCAGCGGCCCCCCCAGGGCTAGGCGGCGAGCGCCTCCGCCCGCGCACCGCTTGTCGGCGACGTGCGCCAGCGCCTGGTGCACCAGCGTGTGCAGGTACTCCACCTTGCGGCTGTACACGCAGGCGGAGCCCTGGATGACCAGCGCGGCTGCCGGCGGCGCCCGCAGCACTCAGGGCCTCCTCTGCCCGCGCCACTTGGTACACCCGGTGTGGCATTCCATGCACAGTCTCACTCGCAGCAACCTGACCAGAGGCGCAGAGGCACGCCGCCGCGACTGCACAGCTCCTGACAGGCAGCAAATAAAACGGCATCGCACTCTGCTGGGTCGGTGCATGCCGCGCACTGCGCATGCTTGCCGCACACAATGCTACCGGTGAGGCAGTGCAGTGAGACACACCTCGCGCACCCCTAGTGCACACTGGAAAGGCCGCGCAAGCGCTGCAAGGCAGGGCCGGGCGGAGCGGCGGTGCAGCACGCGCCGCGCGCAACGCCGTCGCCCGGCCGGGCGCACCCTCGGCAAAGTTCAGCGTGGCGCCGCCCTCGAAGCTGAACGTTATGTGCTCCAGCTCGTCCTGTGCGTGCGCGCCTCAGCCCAGGAGACCTGCCTGTCCTCTGCGCGGCACGGCAACGCGTGCCCAGGCGCAGGGGTGGCCGCGGGCGCGGCGCACCAGGTACTCCTCCAGCTCGCTGGCGATGTTGATATCCCAGTTGGCCGCCATGTCTTTTATCGGCTGCAGCAGGTGCGCGAACTTGCACTCCTCCGCGAGGAGCGCCGACGCCATGGCGCGCCCCGCGTCCGGCGCCGTGCTCCCGCGGCGCTGTGGCGGTGAGGTACGGACGGCACTGTGTGTATACGACAAGCTGGTGGTGGTTGGGCTGTGCGAAAGTATTTCAAACGGGAACAGGGCTGCTAACCTTGCCTGCTCCCGCAGCAGCTGCGATCGCAGGACAGCTTTGCGGCCCTGCTCGCCTGATTGTCGAGACTGTGCTTGTTTTATAAGACAGAGCGGCAGCGCAGCGCCGCACACAGGCTTTCTGGGAGCTGCGGAGTGCGCCGCGCGAGTAGCGCAAGCGTCCGTGCCACGAGCAGGCCTCCGGCGGAGAGCCTGAGGCGCGGGCGCGCGGGCATGGCGTGAGC
>JAABUV010000590.1_pt1 | contig 54991 bp, 70 predicted proteins | sample 5559971 | NCBI WGS metagenome assembly JAABUV01 (sample SAMN10711881, study PRJNA513362) | rock metagenome | isolation source: Antarctica rocks | place: Antarctica: Victoria Land, Knobhead nord | collected 2015-12-19 | reverse complement strand
AGGAGCCGCGCGCGCACTGGCCTGCTGGGTGCAGGGCAGAGCCGCACGCACACATGCATCAACGCGCGCTCACGCCGCATCGCTGCTCGCCCATTGCCACGCACCGCAATCCGAGGCATGGCGAGGAGTCCGGTCGGCGTCATAAATGTGCAGGGCCTGGCGGGCTGCTGCAGGGCCGCACCGGTAGATCTCGAACGGGTCGGCGAATGTGCGCCGGCGGAAGCGCTGGCTGAGCACCAGCTGGAACACGTCGCCCGCCTGGATGTGCTCCTTCACCGCCGCCACGTTCGCCAGAAAGCTCTCGCGGCTGGTGTCGCTGTCGGCCGGCGGCCGCGGCCGCGAGCTCAGCGACAGCCGCGCCTGCGCGCGACCCCGGCCTCACGGCCCGCCTCCGCCCTGCCAGCGCGCTCCGAGGCACGGCGCCGGAACTGCCATGTCACAGAGCAGGCGCTGCAGGCGTGCGCTTGCATGCAGTCAAGCACACATGTCCGCCTGTATGAGCACTGCTGGAGGCGAGAGGTATCGTCGCGGCGGCCCGCATGCACTGCGGGCATGGCGCCACCGCCCAGCTGCGGACGTGCGGCCGCAGACCCCCAGGCGAGCCCGCCAGAGGGCCAGGATCTGAGGCGCAGGGCTTCAGCCGGGGCGCGGGGCGCGCCCGGCCGTTTGGCAGCCGCCGGCGCTGCGCGCTCAGGCGGCCAGTGAGCGAGCCGAGCGCGGCGCGGCCGGCGCGGTACGCGGCCTCCACGCTGGCGTGCTGGTCCATGTGAACCCAGGCGACGCAGTGCGCCAGCTTGCTCGCCTGGTCAAAGACGACGACCTGCCAGGGCGCGCGCGCGCGCGCCGGCGTGAGCCGCCCATGCGAGTCATACCGTCCTAGTGCCCACGGCGAGCTCCTAGACAGCGGGTGCTGGTCGCCCCGCCGTGTTGGGTGCCAGCTCACGGGCATGCACTGAAGGCTGCTCTGTCTCAGGAGCGCGCGCATCATCAGCTGCAGGCTCTTCAGCATGCTGTGCGCGGTGACCGCAACCCCCACCACCCCGCCACGGGGGTGCACGCACGCGCGCGCGGCTTGTCGTCGCAGCAAGCGCCCAACCGCCCGACGCCAGCAGCCATTGCGCCGAAACCGATGCGGAGCACAGGCCTGCGGGGGACGCGCGGCAGCGCGCTGGGCGCGCGCCTCGTTGTACAGCGCCAGGTGCAGGTCGGGGAGGCCGTCCTTGTCATCGGGCGCCCCGCCCCACCCCAGCTTCCCTACGGGGCGCCGCCAGGGTCACCCATATCCTGCTATTCGGCAGAGCTGTGCGCTTGCTCAGACACAGTGTGCCAGCGCGTGCAGGGGCGGCAGCGCCCTGACAGGCGCCACATCCAAGAAGCCCAGCCGCTCAGCGCAGCGACCCTGCACACGTTTACATCACATGCGGAGGAGAGCACCAGCCAGCATGCCAAGGCATGTACATGCCGGGGGCGGGCGGCGCGCGCCCGGGAACACGTAGCGCACAGTGTCGTAGCCGGTGTAGCCGACCCAGCCGCCGGTGAACACGGCCGGCAGGTCCTCCAGCGTGCCCGCCGCCGGCCGCCACGCGGCGCTCAGCCGCACCGGCACCGCCAGCGGGTCCGCCTCCTCGGTCACCTGCGCGTCTGGGGGGAAACCCTGTAACCTACCGGCCTCCTCGGTCACCTTTGCGTCGGACGCCCATGGGAGGACCATCGCGACAGCGTGGCACGCCGAGCTGACCGTAAGCGCAAGAGTGCCAGCTGATGGTACTTGCAATGCTGGGAGCGTGCACAGCGTGAGCCGGCATGCTTAGTCTGCCGTCGTGGCACCAGGCCACGCAGCAACGGTGCCTTGGCCGCCTGGGCTCGGTGTGCCCGGTTGCCCTGCGCGACGCCCCTTGCACCGTGTGCATGCGAGCGCAGCCCCTCCGCTCGCCGAGGCACGGTGCAGGCAGGGGCGTCAGGCGCGCGCCTGGCGCTGCTGCGTGACGTGGTCGAGCACCGTGACCGTCTGCCCGCGCGCGATGACCTCCAGCGCAGGCTGGGCGCCCACGAAGCTGAAGCGGCCCTGCGCGGCCGCGCGCGCAGCTGGCCGCCGCCTCCGCAGGCTTGCATGCTCGGCGTGCCCACGGAGCATTGCCACGGAGCGAGGTGGCTGAGCAGACACGGAGCTGTTCGCGCAGCATGTCCCAGCAGCCCGCCGCTGTCACCCTCTGACAACCGGGGCTGACCCCGCGGCCGGCGGCGCGCCTGCTGCGTGCCGTTGACGACGCTCTCGAACAGGAACGAGGGCGCCTCGCGGTCGTCCGCGGCGACCAGGCAGCGATATGCCGTCACGGGCGTCAGCTGGTCCGCGAACAGCCGCGCGTAGACGGGCACCAGGTTGCCGCGAGCGGCCGCCGCCTGGAATTGCGCGAAGCCGGTGTCGGCCGCGAGGTCGGCCGCCGCCAGGTACGCCGCGGGCAACGGCGCGGGCGCGGCCCCGGAGGGCGCGGCTGGGCGCCCGCCACAGCGTGCCTCAGTGCCTCAGCTCGCTCACCGGGTGCCAGGCCCTGCACTGGCGCGGGTCGCCGCGCACGGCCAGCTCCTGGACTGCGCAGAATCGGGTATCCGGGGGGGGGAGGACCGCCACTGCACGTATGCCGCAGTGAGCGACGCTGCCACTTGTTGGGTTAGGATACGAGTTCACGTCAGTCCACCAGCAGGTGTTTTCTCCTGTGCAAATGTGAGTGCCTGAGCTGGGCAGCTTTCCAACTGTTTCAGGAGCGACACGAAACCAGCGACCCTTCGCAAGAGGTGGTTGCCGGGCATGCTGCAGCGTAGTTGCAGCGCTATTGCAGTACTGCTGTGCCTCTCCACAAGCGCCAGTTCTCGTTCCAAAACTAAACAAGAAATAAACATCCTGCCCGACCCCGCGCGTCACCTATGTAAAGGGCAGCCCCTGAGAGGCCTGGCTCAAAGCGGTGGAGGCTGCTGCGCTGCTGGTGACCGCAAGCAAACGCACAGGTGTGACTGGCAGCAATGCATGCATAAGACGCCAGCTGTTTGCGCTTACCATGAGTTTGCGCGGGTGTAGACGCGCGTGCAACCGCATTTCTCCTTCGCTTCAGAGAGCAGTCAAGCGCAGCCGTTGCTGGAAGCCCACGGTGGCTGCCAGGCTGCAAGCTCGGGGCCCCTACGGCTGCAGGACCCCCAATACGCCTCTTTCCAGCTCTGCATTGCGCTGCCTCCAAGAGCTGTCTGCACGGCATGTCTCCCCTCCTCCCTGGCCCTCCCCCAAGCAAATCAACATCAAGCGGCAGCGAGCGCAGACTTGTTGTAGGCCGTTGCTTCCATACACGTACAGGGACCTTGTTCTTGTCCGAGCTCAGAGTCAAACGCGCACAGCTTTTTTCCCCTATTTTTTAAATGAGCTAAAGCCTGTCCGCTTGATGCCCCAGCAGGCCATTGTGGTCTACCTGGGCTGACTAAGGACCTGTGAATTTCACTTTGATGGCGGGACCTCTGATCCCAATTGTGTCGGCCTCTAAGTTGGCAGGTCGCTGTCTGTGCGTGACAGTGATAATCAGCAGCAATGATCAACATGTCCTAAATCGCACATACACTGTTGCTGTGGGTCGCCAACCGCACGTTGATACTTGGAGTGCGGAACACACCGTTTCACGGCATCAACAGGAGTGGCACACCCATCCACTTATCAACCTAATAACACATTGCAATCAAATGCCTATCACTTGAGCAGAATGTCGGTCCTTGAGCAATCACTACATGGCATACTTGCTGTACACGCAGCCTGATGCCGCAACAGGCGTGCACACAAGGGTCTGGCTGAAGGGTTGCATATGATACATACACGGCACACGCCTCGCGTCACGCGTCGCGCGGTTGCGCCAAAAGATTCAGCTAGCTGTGTGCGAAGCAGCGCATTTGGGCAGGTCCGCGACGTCCGCTGCCCCAGGCCGCCTCCGCGCCTACATGTAATTTTCACACCATGCCGCACCCTGACATGCATGCCGCCATGGGCTGCAGAGGGCTATGCAGCCTGTGCGAGCCCCCGACGGGCGCACGTGCTGCTTGTCGGCCCCGCGCCATGCAGCTTGGCGCTCGCCTCAGCGCCTCCGCTCGTCCTGGCACCACTGCCGCCCCGCCCCGCGCTGCCAGAGCGTCCGGAACTCGGCGTACTGCTCCACCTGCAAAGCATAGGGAAAGGTAGGGCACATCTGCCACCCAGCCCAGGCTGAAGGACCCACAAGGACCCACAAGAGTGTCCAGCGCTTGCAGCGACAAGCGGCGGGCAGACAGCGACAAGCGACAAGGGGACTCTGTCGCCGCACGCACCGCCGGCCACGCCGGCCCATCTGGCGCTGCGGCCAGCCTCATGCCATCGGCATCACGGAAAGGAAGGTGCCAGGGCCTGCAGGTCAGCACGGCGCGGGAGGCCGCGCGCGGCGGGAGCGGGCGCGCAGCGCGCACCAGGCAGGCGCCCGGCCCGGCGCAGAACGCCGCGTCCGAGAGCGTGAGGTAAGCCGCCGGGTTGGCCGGCACGCGCGCGCCGCACGCGTTGCGCAGGAACGCGGTGCGCGGGCCCGTGTGCGCCGCCAGGCTGTGCACGAGCAGGCCCGGGTGCGCGGCGAGCACGGCGCGCGCATCGCAGCGCACCTCCTCCTGCGCAGCAGGCACGAGGCGGCTCACGAACAGCATACAGAGCCCTCACACCTCTTGTTTGATTGCGAACTGTGGGACTCCTGCAAATGCGTATCCCACGCGAAACCTGGTCCGAAAGCCGCCGCCCCAGCCGCTGCGCGCCGGGAGGGGCGGCCGCGCGCCTGCATGTAGCGCAGGCGCAGGGCGTAGCGCGGGCGGTCCAGGCGCAGCGTCAGCAGCAGCGGGCAGCGGCGCGCCATGGCGGCTGCTTCGGCGGCGCCCCAGCCCCAGGCGCACAGCTGCGCGGCGCTGCGCGCGACGGCCGCCGGCGCATGCAGCAGCAGCGGCGGGTGCCGGCGCACCATGCAGACCGCATCCTCCGCGCTGACGCCCAGGGCCTGCGCCGGACGGCCTGGCCCTCAGCTGGGCCGAAATAAAAATAAATAAAAATGATTACTTACAATTAAATATAACTATATCATCACTGAAAGCGCATTGCGTCCTCCGACCACATGGGTTCCCGGCATCAAGGCACCCGCCACTGAAGTCCGGCCAGGACCCGACCCCCGCCGCGACGCATGCGCCCAGCGCGCCTGCAGGCCGGCGAGCGCGGCCACGAGGCGCGGCTCCGCAGCGTCCAGCACGCCCGGCGCCGCGCGCAGCACGCCTGGCACGGCGCCCGGCGGCACGCCGAGGCGCTCCAGCCGGCCGGCCGCGCCGGCCAGACGGCCGGGCGCCAGCCGCAGCGCGCGCGGGAAGCGGCGCAGCGCGCGCGACGCGTCCGTGGGCGCCAGGCCCAGCGCCAGCAGCGCGCGCAGCGCGGCCGCCAGCGCCGGCTGCGCGTCGGCCGCCAGCGCCTGTGGCGCGGCGGACACACTGAGCGGGCCGCGTGCGGGCACACTGAGCACGGCCGGCCGCCAAACCACGCGCGCGCAACGGCGCGCATGCGTCCCGCGTGGCGCGCTTGCGGCGACCCTCGCCCCCTTGCCCGCGCTGCACGACGGCATGCATGCGCATGGCAGCGAGCAGGCCGCGCGCCTCGGGCGTCTGCGCGGCCAGCAGCGCGACCTCCCGCCACGGCACGCCGGCCGCGCGCAGCGCCGCCACCGGCGCGCGCAGGCGCGTGCGCGGCCGGCCGCCCGCGCCGGCGCCGCCGCTGCCGTCAAGGCCGGCTGGCGCCCACTGCCGCACCACCGCCGCGCCGCTCATCTCTATAACCGGACGCCATGGGCGCACCAGCGACCGATCACCATCACCACCTGCCCCTGCGCTCGGCCGATCCCGGCAGCCGGCATGGATGCCCGCAGCGTCACCATCAGCGTCGGCCGCCCGCCCTCCCATGCGCCCCCTGCCACCGCCGTCTGCAGGCGCGCGCCCCGCCGCAGCCGCGGCAGCCCACTCGCCAGCGAGTCCAGGTGAGGCGCCGTGCCCCGGGCCGCCCGAGCCCTCCGCAGGGAAACGCAGGCCAAGCCGCAGCGGCCGGGGGAGCAGCAGCGCATCAGGGCCGGCGGCGCCGAGCGGCGACAGCGACAGCGCGGGCGCCAGCAGGCGCAGCAGGTGCTCCGGCCGCACGCCGCGCGCCGTCAGGAAGGCCTCGGGGTCCTGGCGCGCGCCAGGGCGCTGTCAAGCCTTGTGCCTGCGCTCACACTCGAGCCTTTCCACTGGCGAGCTTCTGCTGTATCTCTCAAGTACGGGGGACACGGGCAAACGCATTCATAGTCTGAATCTATACATTGTGGACTAGTGCAGGTCGCGCGCGGCCCCTGGCCACATGCATTTGACAGCATCCGAGGGGAGCAGGCAAGCGAGGGGCGCAGTCCCGAGCATCCACAGTGCAAGGCACCAGGCACTCGGCACCGTGCGCCAGACTGGGCGACGCGGCAGGCAGAGCCGCCGATGCATGCCAGTGATGGGGAGCGCGCCTCCCCCTCCGGACCGAACGCGACCAGGCCCGGGTGGCGCGCGAGGACAGGCCCTAGCTCGGCCGCGGGCACGCCCATCGCACGCAGCGCCGCCAGCTGCTCGCGCAGCCCGGCCGCCAGCAGCGACGGGTGAGCGGCCGCAGCGCCGCCCAGTGCGGCGCGGCCGACGCCCAGCGACTCCAGCAATGCCGCCTGCGGCAGAGCGCACTGTTTCAAGAGTCCGGCGCATCAGGGCTGCCGGCAGGGCGTGAAGGTCCCCCCTCGGGCCGGCCCTCTGCACACTTGCATGCGGAGATTGCACTTGTGTGCTGTGTGCTGCATCGCTGACGCTGCGCTGCAGCAGTGCGAGTGCGAGAAAACAAGGGCGTCCTCACACCGCGCAAGCGCAGGGTTAGGGCACCTGCGCTTCCAGCTCCGCCGCCGTGCAGAGCAGCAGCTGCGGCGCCGCCGCAAGCACGCGCGCGAGCGCGGCCAGCGGCACGCCCAGCCGCAGCAGCGCCGCCCGCAGCGGCAGCAGCCGCGCCTCCAGGGGCAGCGTCAGCACACTCGGCGCCGCGCGCAGGACCTAGAGGGTGGCAACAGTTAGCAGGGTGTTCCACTGGTTTGTCACGCGGTCTGGCAGCACGCGTCGTGTATCGGCAGCTGTGCTGGTTGAGACCTAAATTGCTGGTGTATCAACATGCTGGCATCCCGTGTCCCCCAGTCATCACTGTGCATCTCATGTGAATCATCACCACAACAGTTGCACTGCTCCTAGCCTGCTGGAGTGCGTACCGTGCACATGTCAGTGCGCCCCAGCCCCGCGGACGCCAGGAACGCGACAACCATCCGCGCGCCGCGCGCGCCCAGCAGCGCTGGGCAAGCCAGCACCGCCGCGCGCGCGTCCGCAGCGCGCAGGCCGGCGTCTGCCAGCAGCGCGAGCTGCGCCTCCAGCGCGTCTGCACCCACCCACAGCGCCTGCGATGCAGCAGCGCGCTGGCTGTTCAGGGCGGCGGCCGCGCCGCCGGTACCTCACACGCACTCTGCCTGGCCCCTGCCAAGCGCATGCGCTTGCACTGCCTACATCGCATTGCCCTATCCTCACCCTACCCTCTCCATGCTAGGGCCCGGGCATGCCTGCGGGTAGGCGTCCACGAGGCCGGGCAGGTGCGCAGCCGGGACGCCCGCGCGGGCCACCAGCGCCGCGGCGGACGCGCGCAGCTGGCGCAGCGGCGCGCCGCGCAGCTCGGGCGCGCGCCGCAGCAGCTCGGCCGCGCGGCTGGCGCGCACGCCCAGGGCCGCCAGGAAGCCTAGCTTGGCGCAGAAGGGCGAGCGCTCCTCGCACGGGACTGTCACGGCGCTCTGCAACCCTTCTGACGCCGATGTGGCGCCGGTGAGCGGCTGAAAACCGGACAGGCTGTCCAATTGTGGGTGGCCGCCGCCAAGGCCCAGATGCATGCTAAAGGGCGAAGAGTCCTCGCCATTGGCTGCATGCACTCGGGCCGTCCGCTGCCTGGGTGCGGGACTGTGTGCGCTGTCTGCGCAGCCGCCGACGGTGGCAGCGGCCGCCGCGGCAAACTCGGGCGCCAGCTCCGCAGCGAGCGCATTCATGGCCGCGACGCCTGCACATGACAGCGGGAGCAAGTGGGCTGAGCACGGCCAGGCACAAAGCGCAGCCCTTGTGCGCTAGCAGCACCACGCAGCACACATGGACCTCGGGCAGCCCATTGTTGCGAGCCTTCTCGCTCGGTGTGCCAGGCAGAACCATGCTGGTCAACGCCCGCAGAGGCCCACAGGCAGCGCGAGCCAACCAGACAAAGGCAAGCACCGGCAGCAGGCTGCACCGGGCCGCCCCCAAACTGCCAAGAAGCTTCAGCGCACCGACGCCGCGCGCTTGAAGCCAGGCAATGACGGCAGGCAGCTCCCCGCCTGGCGCCAAAGCGGCCGGCGCGTCGCGCACGACGCCCGCCAGAACGTCCTCCCGCACGCCCAGCCGGTGCAGCTGCTGCGCGGCCGGCAGCCGCAGGACGCCGATGCTCCACTGCTCGGCGCCCGCCGGCTGCGCGACTGGCAGGCGCAGCAGCGGCGCCTGGGCGGGCTCTGCAGCGCCGCGGCCGGGCGCCGACGCGAGCGGATCCGGCAGCGCCGGCGCCGCGACCAAGCGCAGCGGCGCGTGCACGGCAACGCCGCTCGCCTGCAGCACTCGCACCGGCAGCGCCAGCCGCGGCAGCACGGCCGCGCCGCCGAGCAGTTGCGGGAAGGCGTCCGCTGCAGCCGCGGCCCCTCCGTGCTCGGCAAAGCCGGCGCTCGCCAGCAGCGCCAGGTGCGCGACGGACAACCGCGCGCGGTCGTCGGCGGCATCGGCGGCCGCGGCAGCGGCCGGCGGCGCGGCGCCGCACGTCGGGGGGTCATCAGCGTCGGGCTCCTCAGCCGGCCCGCTCTGTCGTTCCTTGGGCGCGGGCGCGCCGGCGCCATGCTGCCGCTGACCGTCCCCGGCGCTCAAACGCCAGCCCTTGCCGCAGCTGCGCCGTGCGTGCAGCCGGGTGTGCGGCTGGGGGCATGCAGCTGGCGGCAGCGTGGGGCGCGGCGCGCGCAGCAGGCCCGCCATCGCCCGCCGCGGTGCTGCCTGCAGCCTGGTCACGCGCGGCAGGGCCAGCTTATGCCGAGCTGTGCGAAACTAGCAAAACTTATGGCAGGGGCAGGGCTGCCCAGCTACGCATGCTCGAGCGTACACACCAATAGCTAGAAGGCAACAAGGTCCAGTAGCATCGCAAGCACGCAGCGCGTGGAAGCCGGAGCGAAGCGCAGAGGGCAACGCACGGGGTCTGCAGCGTGACATGCTCACCCACCTGCAAGCTCAGCATACGGCACCGCGACCCACCTCCACGCTCTGGCTTGTGATTTCCCTCCCGGAGGCTCCAGCTCTATTGCCCTGCATGTGCAATATGAAAGAAACCTATTACCCACCCTACCCTTAGCAGCAGCGTTGCGCCTGCGCCTGCCACTGATGCGCCTGCCACTGTGGTAGGAAGGAAGGCTCAGGACTGAGTGCCCGCACAGACAATGGCAGACATGGACGACATCCCCACCACCTCGCTTGGAGAAGGCGATGAGGGTGCGCTTGGCTGCAGCCCATGCTGTTCCAATGCTGTTCTTTTTTGGCGTCTTGTTAAATGGCTGGTGCGGCTGTAACAGGTCTCGAGGACGAGGCGGACACCGGGTTTGATGAAGTAGGAAGGGAGCGACCGCTTCCGGTGAGCAGCCGCGCATGATCATGCAGTTCTAGAAAGTTCCCCGTTGTGCCGCACAGGAGAGGTAGGGCTCCTGCATGTGATGGAGCAAGTGCAAACGCGGTGCCTTGTAGAACTTGAGGCTGCATCGCGCGCTGGGCGAATGTGCTCTATCAGGATGGTCTATGCATTAGGCTTGGGATGCGTCATTTCGCAGCGTCGACTGTGCGCTGGACACAGACTACGATACCCGAGTGTTACACCGCCCATCTGGCTCGCTGCCGCCGCGCAACAGGGAACAGACGGTGGAGTGGTCAAAAAGCTGCTGCGGGAGGGCGCCGGCTGGGAGCAGCCGGAAAAGGGCGACAAGGTCCAAGGTAAGTCATGTTATTTACCCGTAGCGTGCTTGGCGCCAATAGCATGCAAACAATGCCCTCCTGGCGCCATAACGCACGGTGCCGTAAGCGCCCATTGCCTTGGCTTAGGGGCTGACATGAGACGGCGCGCGCTGCAGTGCACTATGTCGGTACGCTGGCGTCTGATGGCAGCGTCTTTGATTCATCGCGGGAGCGGGACGAGCCCTTCAGCTTCACGCTGGGGCAAGGTAGGCGCTTGGCCTGCTTAGCAGCGTACCGCCCACTATCAGCGGCGCTTGTTGAAGCACACAGTGCGTTGCATACCCTTTGCACAAGATATGTATCGTGCAGCTCTCAAACATGCCCAGGAGTCGGTGCGTCTCAGCACAACGATAGAATGCTGCGCTGGTGCTTTAGCTGCGTGTGTGCTGCTGTTGCACTGCGTATGTCAGAATGCACTAGGCATAGTCACAGGTCTTGATTCGGTGGTGAGTGCCTGCATGCCTGCGCACGCTTCTCTACAGACCGTGCCACATGCTCGTTTTCAGGCATTGTTCGAGTGCATTGCATCAGGGCACGCTGCATTTCTGCATCCAAGCTGCTGTCATGTGCGTGGCCACATTTAAGGCAGGCTCTGCTACAGGCTCTGCCACTGAGGGCAGATTGCAACTGCTGGTCTCGCCTGCGCCCGAGGCATGCTCAACGTCAGCAGCAAGCCGTGCCATCCAGGCAGAGGCAGCTGAGTGTCTTTGGTGTTGCCGTCACTCTCTGCCAACCACGCAGGGATTGCTGTACCCATCCTGTCAGGCCGAACATGTGGCAGCTGCGCACGTGCAGGCGCGGTCATCAAGGGCTGGGACATCGGCGTAGCCAGCAGACCCCGCTCTGTCAGGCTGAGCCTGTGGCAGCTGCGCGCGCGCAGGCGCGGTCATCAAGGGCTGGGACGTCGGCGTGGCCAGCATGAAGAAGGGCGAGAAGGCCGTGCTGACCTGCAAGCCAGATTATGCGTACGGCGCGGCGGGCTCGCTGCCCAAGATCCCCGCAGACGCCACCCTGAATTTCGAGGCGCGGTCCAGCACGCCGCCCTGAGGCTGGCAGTCCCCTGAATTCTCAAGGATCTCATGCGCGCCTGCCTTGGAAGTGATGCGAATGGCAAACTTAAGTACTCAGCCGCTAACTTGGACGAGCGCTGTCACATGCAAGGCGAGCACCACACATGCGAGCCTGCCACTGGTGATGCATAGCGGGGAGGGCGCAGGTGGAGCTGCTGAGCTGGCGGAGCGTGAAGGACCTGACAGGCGACGGCGGCGTGGTCAAGAGCATCACCAAGGAGGGCGACGGTTTCAAGAAGCCCAAGGACCGCGACGAGGTGCTCGGTGCGCGCCCGCCCGCGCGCGCGCGCGCCGCCAGAGACGCTCTGCCCGCGCCCCAGCTGCCTCGTCTGGCGGCATGGGTGTACGCGCGCATGCGGCGGGGTTTACGCCAAGGCAGAGACAGGGGTGGCCACATGAATACCTTGTTATGGCGGGGTGGATGTGGTTGCTCACAGAGGACAGTGGGTCCATGTGTCATGTGTGCTGCTTGTCAGCAGACATGCCAGCAGGCATTCTGCACATCTGAGGGGATCAGGGTGCGTGCAGCAGCACCGGCATGCAGACAGGGGCTCTTCCAGGCAGCGCGAGTGCAGAAACCTAAAGCAGCATTGGTGTCACCGCCCGTGCAGTGCGGTACGCGGTGCGGGAAAAGGGCAGCGACGCGGTGGTCGCGTCCTCGCCGGAGGGCGGCGCAGCGTTCACGCTCAGCGACGGGCATCTGCTGAAGGTGCGCTCTGAGCCGCGGCGGGTGTCAACGCTGAGCCTGCACAGTGCCTGCGGCCTTGGCTCCAGCATGGTAGCGCAGGAGCGCAGATACAGGCAATACACATACAAGCAGGTCGGCATTGTGGGAGGTAGCGACAGCGGGTGCCGCCAAATAATGCGAGCAGACCTCAGGATGTACAGGCCTGCTTGTGAGGCCCTGCATTTGGCCTTGGCGAATGCACGCCGTGGCTGGCAGGGTGTGGGCCGTCCACGACGTGCCTCAGCCACCCAGATGGACACTGGTGAACTCAGAACAGAAGTGGACGCAGCGCGAGCACAGCCTGCGCGCGGTCCATGCGTGCCCACCAGCGGTGGCCTGCGCAGGCCTTCAGCGTGGCGCTCAAGACGATGAAGAAGGGCGAGGAGGCCACGCTGGAGATCAGCCCTGCCTGTGCGCCCTGCTTTGTGCACGCACAGCGTCCATGGGGCTCACATGCGCCAAGCGGTCATGCTAGCCATGTCCTTGGCATGTGGCGCGGCACTGTGCGCGCGCCGTACCTCGCTGCACGAGCCGCAGGCAGGACTTGTGCTGCGCTGGCCGAGCAGCACATGCGCGCCCTGCTCCGTGCACGCACAGCGTGTGTGCCGTGCACGCATGTGCTGCTTGGCCAGCTAGGCCCATGTCTTGCCAATGGCGCTTGCAGCCAGGTACGGCGCATGGACAGCGCGGCAGCAAAGCCAAGGATGCGCCAGCCCTCTTGGCGCCATGTGGGGCTCATGGACGAGCACGCTGTGGACATGCCTGTTGAAAGAAGATCTCACCCCTGGAGCTAGAGCATCCTGACACCTCACAGGGGCGCTGACGTGCGCGGCGCCGCACTCGGCAGACGGCCCCATGGCGGCGGCGGGCGCGCCGGGCGTGCCGGCGGGCGTGCCGCTGCAGGCGGACCTGGCGCTGCTGAGCTGGAAGCACGTCGAGGACCTGTCCGGCGACGGCGGCGTCATCAAGAAGACGCTCCACGACCCGGAGGGCTGGGACGTGCGCACCCCTGGCCGACCGCCCCCTGCTCCCAGACTGCCCGTCGAGGGGGGCTGCAGAGATGTGCTACGCGGGTTTCCAAGTGCCTCGCCTTGGCAGTGCTGGCGGGAGGGCCGGGCGCGGGGTGAGACAACTTTAGCACCATGGTCTCTGTCCAATTTGGTGTCTCTCCTTTCCTAAGACCTGCGCGTGGCAGACTGCTGAGGCAGCAGCGTGATGCGCCCTACGGGCTCGACCGGGCTGACAGGGCCGGCAGCAGGGGCGCTAAGGCCGGCGCGGGCGCCGCGGCAGATGCCCAACGCGGGCGCGCGCGTGCGCGTGCGGTACGCGCTGCGCACCGGCGACGGCGACCTGGTCGAGGAGCGCGGCGAGGGCGACGAGCTCGAGTTTGTGGTGGACGAGGGTGCGCCGCCGCGCGCGCGCGCGCACGCACGGCGCCACGCCCGCAACTGCGCATGCCCTGCAGTGGCAGCCAGCGCGCAGAGGTGCTGCCGGCGGCGCGCGCGCGGGGGGGCGTAACATGCACCCGGGGTGCGAGTAGTGTTGCCATCGCAGACGCACATGAGCAGGCAGCTGGACAGGGTTGGGTTGGTAAAGTAGGGTAGCCTAACCCAAACCATACCCTGTTCTGCAGGGGGTGAAAGACGGGCGCGCTGTCCGCGCAGAGGAGGTGCCGGAGGGCCTGGACCTGGGCGTGTCGCGCATGAAGTCGGGCGAGAAGGCGGAGCTCATGCTCTCGCCCGCCTACGGCTTCAAGGACCAGGTGCCGCGCGGCGCCCTGCGCCCGGGCGCTGTCCTGGCCGTGCGGCCGCAGGCGCCGTTCGTGGGTCTTGCTAAGGACCAGGTGGCGCGTGGGCCCTGCGCTCGGGCGCTGTCCCGCCGTGCGGCCGCGGCCGCCAGCTGCAGGCCTCGCATGTGTCAGCCGAGCCTGCTCTGGTGGGGGCAGGTGTGGGGCGCCAGCATGTGACCGCCGCGCAGCCGGCGGCTCGCCCGCCGCGTTGAAGCAGCTTTGAGGCACCTGCGACGCCTGTCAAGCTCTGCTGCCATTCCGTAACCGGCCCTGGCGGCGGCTTCACCGTGCATCCCGCTGCCAGCAGTGGGGAATGCTGCGGCACTCTCGCGCCTGTTCTCTGTGCGTGTGCGTCGACGCTGAGGGCGCGGGAGGAGGGCGCACCTGGTGCCGGCCGGGCGGTGGTGAGCGCTAAGCAATTACATCGTGCACGGCGGGGTGCACAGGCGAAGGAGCTGAAGCTGGGCACGGTGCCGCCGGGCGCGACGCTCGTCTACACCATCGAGCTCGCGTCGCTTACCAAGGTGCGTGCCGCAAGCACGCCGCGCTGTGTCGTCACCCACGTGGTCCTGCTTGTCCAAGCTCGGGCGTGAGAAATGAGTGCTGGCACAGTGCAGCCGGGCGCGTCTATGCATCAAGCACTGAGCCGCTTGTTGTAGTCACTATCTTTGCTAATCTTTGCACGGACGTTCCAGGGCTGCCATGGACCATCGTTCGCAAAGCAATCAACAGCAGCTGTGGCAAACGCAAACGTGACAACAAACAGCTGGCCACGCGCAAACGAGCTCTGTACCGCTGATGGACATAGTTTTTGAGGGCGCCTGTGGGGCCTCACGCGGCCGCGCGCCACGCGCAGGCCAAGGACTCGTGGGAGATGAGCGACGAGGAGAAGGTGGCCGCGGCGGCCGCGGCCAAGGACGCCGGCAACGCGGCGTTCAAGGCCGGCCGCTGGGCGCGCGCGGCCAAGAAGTACAAGGCGGCCACCGACGGCATCAGCTACGACGACAAGTTCTCCGAGGAGCTCAAGCGCCAGGCGCGCCGCCGCGCGCTGCCCCATGATTAGGATTAGGGTACCACCCTATCCTGCTGCTGCTGCGGCCCTGCTGCTGCGGCCCCGCCGCCCGCTTGCTTGGTGCTCGCGCGTGGCCCGGCGCATGTTGAGCATGTCGCACGAACAACAGGAGCATGTGCATGCCGGCGCCGAGCAGCATGTGAATACAGAGTCCGTTGCCGTGCGCCGTTGACACAGAGCCGGACCAACAACCACATCATTAGCAACGTCCCAGACGGCGCTTAGGTTGGCGCGGCATGCACTCGTTTGCAGCGCTCGCTTGCAGCTCCCCACGCGACTGCACGTGCTGGGCGGGCAGGCGAGGGAGGTGAAGAAGAGCGCGTACCTGAACCTGGCGGCGGTGCACCTGAAGACAGACGCCTGGCGCGAGGCGCGCGACGCCTGCAACAAGGCGCGCCCGCCGCGCGCCAGGGAGCAGCGCCCCCGGCTCGCCAACTTGCGCGCTTCCCGGTCATCCCCGCCGACATGTGTCCTGCAGGCTGTACATAGGGGGTCATGGGCCCTGTGCCTGGTGCTGCGACCCTGTTTAGCTGTGTGCGCCCGTCCATGCAGGCTCTTGTCAACTCTCGGCGGCCACTGCACACACTCTGCCTGCCCTGTCGCCCGTGCCTGGCAAGGGCTGTGACGCGGCCGGACTGCGGTGGCGGGCGGCGGAGGGTGACGGGGGGGGCGCGCGCGCCCGCAGGTGCTGGAGAAGAGCTCCGGGCAGCCCAAGGCGCTGTACAGGCGCGCGCAGGCGCACATGGGCGCCGGCGACTACGTGGAGGCCGAGGTCGACATCAAGGCCGCGCTGCAGGTGCGCGCCCGGGGCCGGCGGGCTCTGGTGGGGTCGTGACGCGCGCGCGCGGCGGCAGGGGAAGGCCTGCGCTTGCCGCAGGCCCCTGCAGACGCGGCCGGCCTGACCCTGTCAGCAGCCTGACATCCGTCCGGCCGCCGTACTCATGCCCGCGCAAGCCATGTCGCATAACACACCTGCCTGCCTGCGCGTATCCCGTGACACCAGCGCAAGGACGCCAGATACACCGGTCCGCCGCACCCCGGGTCCTGTGGAGGTCACGCTGGCGCCTTCTCGGGGCCGCCCTTCGCCGGCGCGCGCTGGCGCCAGCCCCACGCTGACGCATCGCGCGGCGCGCAGGCGGAGCCCGGCAACCGCGACGTGCGCGCGCTGCACGCGCGCTTCCGCAAGGAGTCCGCGGCCGCGAGCGCCAAGGAGGCGAAATTCTTCAGCAAAGCCTTCCAGCGCATGGCGCGCGAGCCCGCGTCTGAGCCCGAGCCTGCGACGGCGCCCGCGCCGACCACCAACGGCGCGGATGCGCCGCCCGCCGCCCAGGCGAACGGCGAGGCGGCCGCGGCCGGCGAGCGCGCCGCCGACGGCGGGCACGCGGGCGGCGGCGGCGCGGCAGCGGCGGCAGGCGCCGGCGGCGATGCGGATATGGCGGAGGCCGCGGGCGGCGGCGCGGGCGCGGGCGCGGGGGCCGCGCCTGAGGGCCTGGGCGCGGCGGCGACGGTGGACACCGTGGCGCAGGCGGGTGCTGCGCAGGCCGCGGATGTGGGCGTCGTGAGGCCATGAGCTCGTGCGTCCGGCAGGGGGGTGGGGGGGTGGCCGCTAGGGCCTGACGGTCTGGGGACGCGCAGCATTCCAGTTCTGCTGTGGGGGGTTGCCGGGGCAATGAGGCTCGCTGGAACCTGCTGTGCTTGTGAGTGCTCGGCATGCTGCAAGGGGTGGGCCTGCAGGCGCACCAGTGGTGGTGAGCAGTCTGGTGTGGCTGAGTGCAGGGAGCCAAGTACATACGCAGGCACTGCTCGCCTCAGGCAGGTGAACAATGGGAGTGTGCATGCCATATAGTGAGTGCGCACGTCTGGAACCGGCAACCGAACGCTTAATCTGAAGCTTGTGGTGCTGCAGACGCAGAACAGCTGTACAGCTGTGAGCAAGTGCACGCGCTGCAGTGGAGTGCAGAGATGCTGACCGCCCTGGATCCTTGACATCTCCAGCACGGCTGGAGCAGCAAAGTCTGATCATGCTGCGTCACCACAATGCCGTCCACGCATGCCAGCACGGCACGTGACATGCACACGGCATGTCTTCGTGGACTGTTCATCGCGCCTGCCAAGCGTCCGCATGCCCATGCTGGGCTTGGCACTGCTGGCAGTCAAAACATGCTGCAGCACCTGAAAATGTTCCGGATGGCTCATTGACGCCCGAACGCACGCGCAGCACCAGAACGCTCTACGGCTCTGCACTGGCAACGGCGGGCGCCGCTGCCTCTCTGTCAGCTCGCCCGTCGCCCGCAACGGCCAGCATGGCAGCACCGGCAGCCGGCGCATCTGCCGCGGCCAGCTGGGTGCGCACGGCGGGCCGTGCGGCGCCAGTGGCGGGATCGCCCGCTGCGGCCGCGGCCGCCGCTGCGTCCTCGGCCATCTTGGCGCGCGCCTCTTCACGCGCGAGGCGCTGCTTGCGCTCGTTCTGCAGCTTGGTCACCTGCGCCCACATCCCGCAGCCTATCAGTCGAGTCATGGGGTGCTGTCCGGATGGTGCGGACGCCAGGGGACGCCCGGCGCATGTGCAAGCGAGCATCGAGCGCGCAAGCGGCTGGACACCACACACACGTCGAGTGAGCCAACATGCCGCCAGGGAGGAGCGAACGGCATAGGCGGTCAGCACAGGGCCCTGTGAAAACGTGACGCATGCGGGGCAGCGCGTCACCTTCCACATGTCGGCCATGTCGGTCACCACGGGCACGTCCGGGTGCATCTGCCCGCGGCGGGCCGGGCGTCAGGCAGGAGCACGAGTGCGCGCATGGCATGCCAGCGGTTCAGTGTTGAGAGCGCTAAAAGAGTATGGTGCGCTGGTGCCATAGCACGGGCTCCAGGCCCCAGCAGCTTCTGCTGCATGTGCTGTTGCGTTGCGCTGCACACTGAAGTAGCAACATAAACACGCATGTCAGGATGAACAATGAGTGCACACAGTGCCTCCAAGCTGCATCCGGACCTTGCCAGGCAGCGCAGATGCACCTTGCCAGGCAGCGCAGATGCAGTCGCGGCGCAGGCATGCCCGCCGGCGCAGGGGCTGTGGCAGGGGGATGCGGGGGCCGCAGGCCGCGCCCGCATGTACTTCTGCTCGGCGGTCTCCTCGTCGGACGCGTCGCTGTCCCAGCCGTCAGCGGCGCCGTCAGCGCGGAACTGCTCCGCTGCGGCCTCGCCCCAGCCGCGCAGGCGGTCCTGCACCGGCGCCGCCGCGGCAGCCAGCTGCGCGGCGAGCGCGTCTGATTGCGCGCCATCGGCCACCTGCAAGCATGTTCAGCGTCGTTTTATTGTTTTAACAATGCCAACAGACTCTGGGTTGCTTCTTGGGGCGCGAGCTGGAGCAGGCGCCGGGCGCATGTCTGCCCCGCTGGCAACCTACCTGTCGTAACAGGTGACACGCCATCATGCGTTCGTGCACGCGCGCTCCTGTGCATGAGGCGGGCAGTGTAGGTGTGAACAGGCCATCGGCCACCAGCCTGATCTCCTGTCCTGCAAATGAGCTTACGCAGGGCGTTATGAGGGCGCCCGCCTGCACGGAGAAGGGGCTGCCGCCGACCGGCGCGCCGCGCAGCGCGAGCGTCAGGCGGTAGAAGCCTGCCGCGGGCGGCGTGTAAGTGCACAGCCAGCGCCCGTCGCCCATGCGTGCCGCGGCGACCTCGCATGCGTGCGCGCCGCTGCTGAGGGCCACGGTCAGCGGCGCGGCGGCGTCCAGCGCGGCGTCCAGGCACCTGGCGCCAGCGGGGGGGCCGGGGGGGCTCAGGACCCAGCTGAGGCCGGCCGGCAGCGCGCGTGTGCCGGGGCGGCGCCCACCGTCTGTGCAGGGTTAGGTTTACGGTCAGCGCCCACCATCCGGTGGGCGTCGTCTCTGCATGCATGCGCCTGCCCTCCCGTGCGCGCGCCCAGGTCCTCGCAGTACGCGATGCAAATCTCCAGGCATGCAGGTAACCAGGCAAACCAGGCAAGCTCCGCAGGGCGCGCACGCATGCGACACGCCCGAGCCTCTGCTTCCGGCTGACGCCCGCAGCGACATCATCAGGCAGCTGCCGGGTAGGGAAAGCCCCTGGGCCCAAAGCACACAGCAGCAGGCGCACCGGTTGCCATAGCAGTCCCGCGCCTCAAGCCAGAACTCCGCGGGCGCCGCCGCCACGGCCGCGCGCCGGCCGGCGCCCGCGATCGTGCAGCGCGCTGGCTCGGGGCGGCCGGGCAGCACGCGCATGGGGTAGGGCGAATCCGCAACTGGCTCTCCCGCATCTGCACCGGGTATGCGCGCGCAGGTCGTCTAGCTGCTGAGCGCACTGCATGGCCATCCTCAGACAGGCAGCATGTGCATGGCGCGGTCAGGCATGTGGCTTTATGGCTTTTCTTGGCACAAGTGCGCACGGGTAGGCTGTGCCTGCTACCGCTTACTTCACAGACATGACCCATTCATTAGCAGGACAGACGCAGAGCTTTTCACGTTCGGGGCCTCTACGTACGTAATCAGGGGTACCCTGTGCCACGATGGTGTTGTGCTGGTGCCATACGGCGAGTACTGCTATTTGGGGCTGTGGGGCACGTCAGGGTGCCCCAGGCATGCACCGTTGGTAATGTGCAGCGTGTACTGGCCGGCGGCCTGGGTGCAGTACGTGGCTGTGTAGGCGCCGTCGCCCCCGTCCTCCACCGCGCCGGCGACGCTGCGGGGCCCCTCCAGCCGCACCGCAAAGACATCGCCGCCGCAGAGCCGGCGGTTGCGCGCCTCGTCGCGCGCCTGCGGCGCGGCGCGCAGGTGCTGTTTTTGTGGGAAGAGCACACATGCTTTGTGCATGGGAACATGGACATAACCTTGCTGTGCGTCTAACGATACCATTGGAACCTACAGGTCCGCACTTGACTGTGCAAGCAATGGGCACCAGAGAAACTAGCGCACGGCGTGCACTGCCGTTGGAAGCGGGCAGGAGTGCTGGTCTCGGGCTGTCCAGGGACATGCGCAGCCACGATCGCACATGCACACCAGAGGCAGAGCACTTACGCGCGAGTCGGCATGCAGCACTGTCGCGATAAAAGACGCCCGCGTCTGCGCGCAGCCCAGCTGCAGAACAGCGGCTGAGACCGAGCGGGCCTGCCGGCGGCGCGCGCCTCGATGAGGAACGTGGCCGGCTGGCCGGCGAGCGCGCGCGAGAGGCCCAGCCCCGTCAGGCGGCACAGGCGCGGCTCGGCCAGCGACTGCACCCACGCGTCGGCCTCCCACTCGCCGCGGAACACGGTGCCGTCTGCGAAGCGGCAGGTGCCGTGGCCGTGCTGCTTGTTGCCCGCCCAGTCGCCTGCGGGCCCCAGCGCCTGCTGGCGGTGCGCCCAGCATGTGCCGCACCGGATGTTGCAAGCCGCATCATGCACATATGTACCAAGTGATATGTTGTGAGCATGTGAGCTGGTGATGTCCATCCAATCCGGGCGGGCCAGCATATTTTTGCTGTGCGGATTTGCTTCAGCGTTGTGCTCCTCATCCAGGCCTCTGCCTGTGATGCCAAAAGGCAGGTGCACGTGCCTGACCATGGTGCCACCGCATGCGCGCACCCTGGTACGCATCGCCGCTCGCGTACAGGCACGTGCCCTTGCCGCAGCGCGCATCGGCCGCCCAGGCGCCCTCGTAGCGGTCGCCGCTGGCGTAGGCGCACGCGCCCACGCCGCTGCGCTGCCCCGCCGCCCAGCCGCCCCGGTAGCGGTCGCCGGCCGCGGTGCGGCAGAAGCCCAGCCCGTGCGGCGCGTCGCCCTGCCACGCGCCCATGTGCACGTGGCCGCCGGCCGTGGCGAAGCGCCCCGCCCCGCAGCGCGCGCCCTCCGCCCAGGCGCCCTCGTATTCGGAGCCGTCCGCCCACGCGCAGCGCCCCTGGCCATGCTGCATCCCCGCCTCCCATGCGCCTGCGCATGGAGAGCCCCCTCCGTCATTACTCACTGGCAAGGGGGCCAATGTCATCTGGCGCTGCCAGCGCGCGCTGCCGTGCAGGCGGCCGCCGTCCGCGCCTGTGTAGGTGGAGAGGCCCGCCTGGTGCAGCACGCCCTGGCCGTGCCGCTGCCCCGAGCGCCACTCGCCGTCGTAGACGCAGGCGGCGTCGGCGGACACCTCGCGGCCGCGCGTGCGCTCGCCCGCCTCCCAGGCGCCCTCGTAGTAGCCGCCGTCCGCGCTTGTCAGCCGCCCCTTGCCTGCGCATGCGGCGCGCGGCCTGTTGCCGGGCGCCTTCTGCGGTGCCAGAGCGCTGCGCGGGGCCGCTCGCCTGACAGAGTTGAGCGAGCTGGATGGGTGCATCACGCATGTCACAGCGGCTCAGGGCAGCATATGATGCTAAGTCGTGCATGTCTGCATGTACACAATGCGGAACGTGGCAACACGAGCCTAGGCGTGTGCCACACGGCGCGGCAGCGGGGAGTGCAAGCGGCGAGCGGGGTGCGTGCCGTGCATGCGGTCGCCCGCCCACTCGCCCTCGTAGCGGCTGTTGTCGGGGAAGCGGTGCACGCCCCAGCCGCTGCGGGCGTCCGCGCTGAAGACGCCCTCGTACAGGCCACCATTCTCATAGCGCGCGCAGCCCTGCCTGCCGCACGCCGGCGGTGTGCATACGGCTGTAGCTTTGACCAGACTTAGACAGCGACATGCAGCTGATGCGGCCGAAGCTGTTCAGCGCGGGCGTCAGTGCGAGCTGACTGCATGGCAGATGCCGCTGCATGCGCTGGTTGCGGGCTGAAGGAGCACGTTCGCACCTTGGCGGGACGCGGAGGGCGGGCTCCAGCAGCCCTTCACTTGCTCGGCGTGCGAGCGAGCGGGGCGCACCCTTCGGCCTTGTCGTCGCGCCACTGGCCCTCGTACTCGGCGCCGCGCGCGAAAACGGCGCGGCCGCGGCCGTGGCGCTTGCAGAGGCGCCAGCGGCCGGCGTAGGAGTCGCCGTTTGTGCAGGTGTGCTTGCCCCAGCCATGGCGCATGCTGCCCAGCGTGTCCCCCTGCGCTTGGGCTTGCTTCAGCATTGTGCAGCTTGCACCACTGTTTTCAGAAGGATGCTGCTGCGCACCTCGTATCTGTCGCCGTTGGTAAAGTCCAGGACCTGCTGCTGTCGCATTGGGAGGTCGTCGTTGCTCGCATTGACGTCGAACTCCTCAAACCTGCGGTAAGCAAGCTTGTCTGCGACCTGCAGCATGGAGAACCGTCCACTGCGAGTGCTTGAGCAAGTGTAAAACGCGCCCTGGACTGGGCGCCGGTGCGCCCTCGTCATCAGGAGCTTCAGGCGGTGAAGAGGCGCGCTGGACTGCCAGCTTCAGGCGGTTTATCTCTGCCCGTAGCTCCTCGTTCGAGTAGCTTGTCTCAGTACAGATCTGCATGGCGACAGCGCTCGCTTTCATGCTGCGCAATGTGCAACAGGCGGTTGAGGCGCAAGCATTGTTGCGCTCGGGCTCCCAGGTGTAACTTCTACTGGACTTGCTAGCACTAGGGTGTCTGGAGGCAATCATCCCGATCAATGCCTTTTGATCGGGCGCCTAATGATCTTGACATCGACACGTCCAGAGACATACCGCTGAGTGCTGCTGATCTTGCGCTTGTGAGCGCTTGTGGCGCTACGGCTTGCAACCTGCTCCACCTCCGCGATGAGCGCGACCCCGGCGCAGTCCTCTATGTGGCAGCGTGCGCTCGGTTTCTTCAGCCGCGAGCAGCCGGCGGCGGCGGTCGACGTGCCGCTGCCCGCGGACAAGCTGCGCGGCTGCGAGGATGCCCGGGATGCGCGCCGCCGGCCGGTCGTGCTCGTGGCCTGCGGCAGCTTCAACCCGCCCACCGTGGCGCACCTGCGGATGTTCGACCTGGCGGAGCACGCCCTGGCCCAGGTGGGAACCCGCTGACTCTCTCGATGACGCTGTTCCAGCACGCAGCGCTGACCATGCAAGCATGCAGGCTGACCTGTCCCTGCCCCTGCAGGCCGGCTACGACGTGCTGGGAGGGTACCTGTCGCCCGTCAACGACGGCTATGGCAAGCCCGGCCTGCTGCCCGCCGCGCACCGGCTGCGCATGTGCGAGCTCGCCGCCGACGCTGCGCCGGCAGTCATGGTGGACAGGCGCGCTCCCCGCTCAACAACAAGCGTGCCATGTACGCCTCTGTGCCTTGGTCGCTTGTGGATCGCCACGTGTCACTGCCACTGGGCTGTTCTGCTGGCCGCGATGGGCAGTGCCGAGTCAGGAGGGAAGCTGCAGGACTCAGCCTGCTGAGGCGAGGACCTGACCCTGACCCTGCTGTCGCACTAGGTGGGAGGCCGCGCAGCCCGGCTACCAGCGCAGCCTCTGGGTCCTGGAGCGGGTGCAGAGCCGGCTGCGGCAGCTCTTTGCGGCGCGCCCGGCTGCAGGCGCCGCTGCCGCCGCCGGCGGCCAGGCGGGGGCTGAGGGCGCGGGCGGCGGCCGGGCTGCGGGCGGCGCGGTGCCCGAGCCTGCGGTCGCCAAGGAGCCCGTGCGCAGCGTGCTGCTGTGCGGCGCGGACGTAGTGGCCTCGTTCGCCGCGCCGGGCGTGTGGCGCGAAGACCACCTGCGCAGCATCCTGCGCGACCACGGCGTCGTGTGCGTCGTCAGGCGCGTGCCCGGATCCGGCGCGGTGCTGCCGGCGGCGCGCGCTGCGCGTGTCGCGTGCGCTGCGAGGCCGGGGGCAAGCGGAGGCGGCGCGCTTGCTGCTGAGCGCATCCACCTGTTTGCCATGTTTGTTGGGGCGCTCCGTCTCTGAGTGAAGCTGGGGCGCCGAGCCCTGCTCCGCCTGGTCATTCAGGGGCTATGCACAGCGCCCGGATGCGTTGGCAGAGCAGTGTCACTGCATGAAAGGGTACCGCGATTCACAAACACCTTGTGAGGCACGACGATGGCGACGGACACACGCCTCGGCGTCAAGAGCTGTCTGTAGTGTGGTAAGGTTCGGGCGTGCGGCTGCGCAGGGAGGGCACGGACGTGCAGGCGCTACTGGGCGCGGAGGGCACGCTGCTGTTCGAGCTGCGGGCGCATGTCACGATCGTCACCGACCCCCTCCCTAGCACACTGAGCAGCTCGGCTCTTCGCGCTCTGGTCGCGCAGGTGCGCCCGCGCCGGCCCTCAGCATGTCAGGTTTGAACATGTGCAACGAGCTTGTTGCTGCGGCACTGGGATGGTGGCCCACTGTGTCTGGGGTACTGTGCATGTGCTTCATTACCAGCTCCACACAGCTGCTCACGGCCTCCGGATTCGCAGTCACCCGTAGCCTGAAGAAAGCATGCAATGTTCCAAAAGCGGAGGTGGTGCTGCATTGCTTACATCATGTTCCTTCCTGTAAAGCTCACGCGTGGATGGTTTGCTCGCCCAGCGAGTAGCCTCAGTGTTGCGCTTTCGCAGCTGGGCAGGTATTGCAAGTTGTGCGAGATCTCTTTCATTTTATGCTGTAGTGCTCTGCTAACGATGAGGCGCTCTGCACGCAGGGCTGCCCCATCAGGTATCTGACACCGGACGCCGTGATGACCTACATCGCTGACAACAAACTGTACACGTCTGGGGCAACCTAGCACTGCCTGGGCGCAAGCGCCGGGCATGGCACCAGCGCGACCACGATGTACCCAGCGCGCGTGATGTACCACCACATTGTACTATATAGCCTGATGTGCCTTGCACGTATAGACTGCGCACGCGCGAGGAACAGACTTCTTTTTTTGCCTCGCAGCCGCGCTCGTTGGTGCCGCTCAAGCAGTTGCAACCTGCAACGCCAAGCCACTTTCTTCAGTTATTTTGTAGCGGTTTGCTGAAGTGATGTGACTGTAGACAGTTGTGCGCAGAGCCAGAGTTGGCATTCCGGCAACAACGTAAGAATCAACACCCACTTGCGCGCAGAGTGCACAGCGCACCGGCAGTGCTGGGGCTGCCGGTTGGCTTGAGTGCCACATGTACCACCGCCGCAGCTGGTTCAGCTGCACGCCCTCGTTGCAGACGTGGCACGCAAAGAGCAGCAGGTTGCGCGGCTGGATGGCGAGCGCAAACCGCATGAACAGCGCCGAGTATATGCACATTGCTGTGGTCATATTCGGCGAGATCATCTCCGGGGGCTTCTTCGTGTCTGCCAGTCCCTGCCGCAGAGCAATCGATGTGTCACGAACTCCAGTGGGTGTGGTGAGTCAAAACGGCCGGAGCGATGAAGCGCCGCGCACCGCCACTACAAAGCCCCAGTTGGCCACGGGGCCCCAGAAGTGGGTTGTCTTTGGGCCGGTCGGAGAGTTTATGTACGCTCTCAGCTGCGGTAGAAGGCCGCTCGCCTTCGCAGCGGACATGCTGGGCGTGGCCAGGTTCCCAGGGCCCCTGTTTTGCACCAGCCAACCGAGCAGGTGGCTCAACTCCTTCTGTCACTCAGCTAATAAAGGAGGCGTGCAGATCAGACAGGGCCGCAATTGCAAATGTAGTATGCAGGCGAGCAAACCAGGTTTGCTCCTCCAAGGAGCTTGAACAGGCTTTAGCACAGACGCCATGCAATGGCTGCAGCTGGTGCCAGCGGATGAGAGTTTCGCACTCTCTCCGACTTGGAGCAAGCACCCCTGGTGTGGAGGATCTGTGCTTTGGCTGACACAACATGCGGGTGCTCTTCAGAATTCCCCATCTTCTCATGTGGCGCGAGGGTTGCCTTCACAGCACGTGCGCTTTGCCGCTGAAGTGATGTGCAGCGCGGGAAGGTGACAAATTCAGTAGCCTGCAGATGCAGAGAACAGTCCAGGCATCAATAGATACAGCCCTGCTGGCCTTTCTACCAGCGGCTGCGCTAGTCGTCCTCAACCTCAGATGTGTCTGCTTCCTCATCAGAGTCCTCGTCCTCGGTCTCAGCCAGCCGCGGCGGCGCCGCGAGCGCCGCCGCCCCTGCCACACCCGGCGGCGCCAGGAACAGGTCCAGCTGGTTGCGCGGCTTTTTCCGCTCGTGCTGTGCGGGCTCCACGAGGACCGCAAACTCGGCAGCCGCGCCGCGCAGCTTGGCCATCTTGGCCTCGCAGGCGTCGTCCTGGGCCTTGGACACCTGCATGCCAGCCGCGCCTGGACGCCGAGACGTGCCGCTCGACACTGACACTGAGGCGTGCGGCAAACACGCTCCCCATGCTGATATGCACTGCGGTAATAGCTTGAGCCGCGAGCCCTGTCCCATACTCCTCTGCCCAGCCTGTTTTCCACCCATTCTGCGCACCCTGCTCCAACACCATGGGCCGCATGCTCACTCAGCCAGCACGAAAGCTGCACGGCATGAGGTATTCTACTCGGCATGAGGTATTCTACTGCAAAATGGGTCGGTTGAGGAGTACCAACATGTCCAGCACCAACAGACTTTGGGCATCTGCTGCGCAAGCTCGCATGCACCAGGCCCTGGTGCAGCAACTGAGCCGGGCGGGCGCAGTGCCATCAGCGGACCTGCATTGTGAACCTCACGCGATGACCCTTCCCTATGAACCCGCGCGCCATCCGCAGCTTGTTGTTCAGGTCGTTTTCCGCGATGGAAGCGCTCATGCGCAGCTGCAGGCCAGCAGCAGGATCTTCAGAGGCGGCCGACACCCTGCTGCCTTGCCCACCCAGCAGCAGTGCCTACATGCATCTGCTGCTTTGCACGCTATAGCAGCCTCTAACGCCATAGCAGCCTTGCTACATCCATCACAGATACGCTGGCATGAGCCTATGACGAGGAGACAGTAAACCCGAACCCCAGAACCCGGAACCCCAGCCATCGACGACTGTCGAAGACGGCCCGCACGGCGCAAGCATGCATGCCATGCGCGCTTCAATGATCAGGAGCAGCTGCCCAGCGAGCTGCCGGGGTGCGCGCGCCTCCTTGACGGTCATCAGGCGCCGCGTCTTGATCTCACGCTGCTTCTCCTCCTTCCGGCGGACCTGGGCCCGCAGCGCGCAGGGCTCTCATCTCGTGACGCGCCCCAGCAACAGAGGCATGTGTGCCTCAAACAGGTTGCTTCAGGCACCAGGTACCGCTGCACATGCCTGTCAGAAGACAGTAACAGACCCCAGGATGTCGCTCAAAATCCATGAGATGCCTGCAGCACCAGCGCACGAGCCGCGTCCAGACAGGTCAGGCCGGCATGCGCGGCGCCGGCGCAGCGGCCAGCCATGGGATGGCTGGCTGCTGCGCCCGCGCAGCAGCGTCGCCAAGGCGCCCCTGATCGTCAGGCTGCGGCGGCGGCGGGCGCCGCGCCTTGGCGGCGTAGGAGCGCTTGCCGCGCGAGCCGAGGCGGAACACCGGCGGCGCCGCGCCGGCCTGCACGGCGATGAGGTCCAGGTTGGCCGCGCGCGCGGCCGCGAGCGCGTCCGCGTACGGCACGACGCGGTGCGCGCCGCCCTCCTCTACCAGCCGCACCGGGTCCGCCGGCTCCAGCAGCAGGCCCTCCGGCTGCTCCTCCGGCGCGCCGCGCGCCGGCCCCGGGTCCCCCAGCCCCGGTCCGGGCTCGCGCCGGCGCCCGGGCGGCGCCGGCGGCGGCGGCCCTGGGAACGGCGGCCCCGCGCGGAGAGAGGGCGCAGGGTCTGCTCGGCGAGCGAGCCCGGGTGGTGCCATGCCGCGCGCTCCTGCGGCCGGCCCGAGGCCCCGCAGGCCCGGCGGCGCGGGCCGCTGGGCGGCGCCCGGCTGCACCCGCGCCGCGCCCGCCCCCAAGGGGGCCGGCGCCGCACCGGGCGGCGGCCGCTCGCCGCCGGCGACCGGGGGGCGGCGCACGAGGCCGGGAGCCGCCGCGCTGCGCGCCCTGGCGACGGCTGACAGGTCCCGCAGCCTCTCCGGGCCGGTGCCGCCCGCGCCGTAGCGCGCCGCTTCGCTACCGCGCGGGCGCGGCGAGCTCGCATCGCCGCCGCCAGGCGGCCTCTGGCCGTCAGCGGCAGCCTGCAGGGCCGGAGCGCCCGCCTGCGGCCGCTCTGTGCCAGGCGCGCGGGTCGCCATGCCGCGCACGCTGCCGCAAGACGGGCAGCCCGCGGCGCCGCACGCCGGCTCGCAGGGCAGCGCCCCGCCTGCGGCACGCTGTACGAGGGGGCCGAGCCAGCGCAATGCCGGGCCGGCCCACGCGTGCGCATAGCGCTGCTGGGGCGGGGCTGGCGGGCCGCCCCGCAGCTGCAGCCCCCACAGCGGCCGTGCTCCCCAGGCGCACGCGGCCGCAGACCTGCTGGTGACAGCATTTGGGCCATGGTCCTTCGTATGCTGCGCCGAGGCGTGGTCTGCCTGGCCGGCCTCCCTCCCAGGCAGGCCGGCCCGAAGCGGGTCGCCCCGCAGGTGCTCAGCAGCGCAAGCAGCCTGCTGCCGCACCAGGTCGGCGCCGCCTGCGGCCAGCGGCCCTGGAGCCAGCGGCCTGCCCCGCTGCGCTGCCGCGCCTCCGCCTGCCTGGCCGGCGCGCGGCGCTGCCGCGGCGGCCAGCGCCCGAGCGCCTTGCGGCGCGCCGGCTGCGCCGCCCGCCTGCTGCTGCCACGCCCTGGCCAAGCGCGCTGCCGCGGCCAGCGCTCGACGCGCCATGCGATGCGCCTCAACTTAGGTGAGCGAGCGGCGCCTCGGGCATGCCCGCTCAGAAGAAGGTGCCGCGCCGCTTCCGCTCGTCGATGCGGTCCTGTCGCATCTTCCGGGCCTGCGTGCAGCCCTTGTGAGCGGACCGCTGTCCTGCAGCTCAGCACAGGCGTCAGAGCAAGGTGTGCAGGTATGCACGCGCGCCTCCTCCGCCTTGCAGTCCTTGTACGCGTTAAACTCCTTGACGCACCGTTCGCGCTCGTAGCCGTTTTTGTCCAGGCCTGCGCGGTGTGGGGACGTGGTTGCGTGTGTGTGCACGTGCATGGGTTACTGTGCTTCCCGGAAGCGGTGACTAGAACAGCTGCGTCGGCTCACACTCGAGTGACGCGCGGTAGAGGGCGCTGCACATGGACTCAGACAGCTTGTTGGTCGTTCCCTCGACCTGCTTGCCAGTGCTGATGGGCATGCCTCAGGCGCGCCGTGCAAGGATCATTGCGTCTGTCGAGGGACAAGCGCAGCTGTGTCTGTGGTGGTGAGGTGCGACGGTGTGCAGCGCTTTTGTCAATGAGACATTGCATTGCCGCTGCAGTGGCAGGGGGGTATACACCCATTTTCCTGTCTAGGCGCCCAAGTAGGCTGCCTGGGCCTCTTCATCAGTCCCTCCCCTCCCCACTCACCAACATCGTGTGTGGTTTTACACGCACTGTCAGCCTTGTTTCAGTACAGCGTCACAGGCCGGGGAGGGCTAGCGGCAACTGAGCCGCGGAACGCGCTTGCCGTGACGCCTGACAGCGGCATAAGTGTGTAAGTGGGGCGCTGCGATGATAAAGCTGCTGCCAGCGCAGCTGCTGGGCCGCGCGTTCCAGCCCGGGAGTGACCGGGCGGCGTTCCTGCGCGCCGAGCTGCTCAAGCTCGTGCAGGCTATCGGCGTCGTCGGCGTGTTCCACGAGTTCGTTGGCGAGCTGTCAATCGTGCGCACACTCAACCAGCGCTGCGCTCTGCGCACCGCTGCTTCAACCTGCTCCCAGTGACCACTCAACGTCTGTGAGCGCTATAGCAGGCGTCAAGCCTGAGCCGCGCGGTGCAGGCCACCGGGCCGAGTATGCTTCCCACACTCAACGCGGCACACGACTGGCTGGTCGTGGAGAAGGTGTCAGTGTGGCGCAACCGCATTGAAGTAGGTGCGGCGCCCACACACGCTCAGCAATTGGACTCAATAGCTGTGCTTACTCAGAACCAGGCCCCAGGCCCACCCAGCGGTGCCTGCACTGCCGACCAGCAAGGCCCCTTCCCTGCTCTGCTCACAGAGAGCCACCAGGCGCCGCTGCGGCGCAGGCGACGTGGTGCTCACGCTGAGCCCGCGGAACCCAACGCAGCGCATCATCAAGCGCGTGCTGGGGATGGACGGCGACACTGTCAGAGTCGAGTCGTCCAGCAGGCGGGGCGCTTCCACAGTGCACACGGCGCGCTGAGCCCAGTGCCGGGACACTTGCTACATAGCTGTTGATTTACCCATTTATCAGTGCCACCCAGCACCTGATGTGCCAGCTTGGCCTGGCTCTGACAGCCGGGCACTCATGCCCACTCGCGGAGCGTGTTGCACGGGGAACGCCTGGCAGAAGGCTGCACGCACTGCCACGTCAGGCGCTTAAGTGGTGCTGATGACAACCCATCCCTGTGCAGGTGCCGAGGGGGCACGTGTGGCTCCAGGGCGACAACACGCTGAACTCGACCGACTCGCGCGACTACGGGCCCCTGCCGTACAATATGATGCTGGGGCGCGTAATTTGCAGGGTGCGCCTCCCAGACACCCGCGCGCTCTTCGGCTGCGTCGCAATACGGCTGCCTGTCAGCAAACCAGGCGTCCTGCTGCACTGACGCTTGAGCGCAGTGCGTGGGGGCCCAGCACAAACTCGCTCGGCCAACAGTCTGGTCGCACTCCTTGCAGGAAGTCATTTTACCTGATCCGTCACTTGGCTGATCTTGGACGAGTGAGCGCGCCGTGCCTGTAGTCCTGCATCAAGCTTAATGCGAAGCAGAGGGCGTGCGGGCATGCGCTTGCGTGTGTGTCCACCCTAAGAGGAGGGCCTCACAGGAGCGCCACTGCCCGCAACGGACTGCGCAGAAGCGCGAGCCTGCAGCGCAGCCGACTGTGTACGGCTGCCGCTCGCGCGCAGATATGGCCGCCCGACCAGATCGGCTGGGTGGAGCGGGAGGTCCCGCCCCCGTTCTACGGCGCGCCCAGGAGGCGGCGCTGATGGCGTCTAGCGAGCTGAGCCTGCAGGGGGGGGCGTGTGCAACCAAAGGGCGCCAGGCGCGCTTGCCTGAGCAGAACCCCACCTGAGGGCCACGAGCGGAGGCGTGTGCCAGTGCAAGAACTGTGGCATTGGCAGTGCGCGCGGAAGGGGGCTGTGGCATTGGCAGTGTACGAGGAAGTGCGCCACAACAGGCGCAGATGCCCGGCGCACTGCGCAAGTGGCCATGAACTTTGGGATGCATGCGCCTCTGTACATTACTTGACCGGGATTGCATCAAAATTTAAATTCTGCCCATGGCCTAGTCTGACAGATGCGAGCAGTCTCAACATACTGCTGTCGTGTCCCTGTATTGAGGACTTGTACACCACATGTCCGCAGCTTCTGTGTTCACAAGGCGGCTGCACCGAGTCACCACGCCTGTGTAAGCCCGTGGTACAGCGCAGTTCGTGCAAGGCCAGATTGCTGACAAGACTTATGGACAGCCCTTGTTGATATCGCCATGTCAACGTCACATACTGCGCTCTGGCTTGCAGGCCTGCACGTCTAGCCGCAAGCACACCTCATTATCAGTGTTGCCTGCCACTCCTGCAAGACATGGATGCAAGCCTCTGTTTCGACTGTCAGCAGACGTGGCAGCACGCTGGGCATCCCAGGGAGACAAGGCAGCATGCAGCGAGGAGTTACAATGTGCCGTCACTGCCACCGCCGCTGCCCCTGCCGCGCCGCAGCAGCGCGGCCTGCAGCTCGGTCGGCGACACGCCCAGCGCCGACTGCGGCGAGCCTGCCGGGGCCGCGCTGCCCGGCGCGCGCGCCTTGCGCTCCCGCACCTCCTTCTGTGCGCGGCGCCCCTCTCCCTGTGGGGTCTCACAGTGTGCGCAGCTGCGCATGCAGCATGCATGCACATGTCTACCGTCGCTGCATGGTCATGTACCTGGTGCGACCGCTCCGCAGGCACCAGGGACCAGCCTGGGTGGGCGCACAAGAGGCCTCACCGAGACACAGAGCCTGGCAGACAGTTGCAGCCGCATTGCGAGTCTGGCCTGCAGCACCCAGGGAGTCCGCCGTGCATACCGCCCATGCACGTCCGGCATGCCACCAGAGGGCTTGTGGCAACCTGGTGCGGCACATGCCCACCATACCCACCACGAAATCGCAGACACGGCGCCGCATACAGCGCACGCAGAACACTGAGCGAGGCGACTCAGCAGCATGTAGCCTGCACATGCTCGGCGCACGCGCGCACCATCCAGGGCCCGGCCGCGCTCGCGGGCGTGTTGACGGGCATGGCGGTCGCGTCCGGGCGCTGCGCCGCCAGTGGCGTGCTCGTCGGCGCGCTGCCTGGGCCCTCATCGGCAGCGCCCCCGTCCGCGGCCCTGCCTGCCGGGCTGGGCGCCCTCGGGCTGAAGCCAGCTGCGTGGCCCGCCAGCGAAGCCCCCGGGCCGGCCGCCGGCGCCTGCGAAACAGCCGCCGGCCTGGGCGCCAGCGCCGCCGGCGTGCTGTGGGGCGCGGCGGCTGTGGGCGGCGGCGGCATCGCGTGCGCGAGGCCGCTTGGCCGCGGCTGCCACGGCGGCGTGGTCTCGGCGGAGGCGCGGTTGCGCAGGATCTCGCGCGCCGCCGGGCTGGCCGTGGGCTGTAGCGCGCCGCGCGCGGCCGCGGTCATGCCTGGCAGCACCATCGCCCCCAGCGCCGGCCGGCCACCCATCGCCGCCAGCCTGGACGCGTCACAGCACCCTCTGCTAATAGCTGCCTCCTGCGCTGCCAACGGGCCTGACATGTGGCTGCGCTTGACACGCAGTACGCGCCTTGGCAAGGTCACGCGAGCTGCCAGGGCAGGCGCACTTGTTCAACACTGTCCCGCGGCGGTCCTCCTCGTTTGTCAGGTGCGCACGCCCGTCCACTGCCCCCTCCGTCTCGCAGGCCTTCTGCCGCCCCACGCACCCCGGAGGGCCCAGCTTATGGCCTGTTTTGCACGCAGGTGCTCTGCGTTGGCTGCCAAGCCCGGCACCGGAACGAATGGTTGTAACGGGGCAGAGAAACTGACTGAAGTTATGCCAAAGTGCCACCACTACCCCGCGTTTGCACCAAATACAGGGCCAAACCATGGCTTTCACGTGCGCAGCCTGCTCACCAACAGATCTGCTTCACCGCGCATGAACGCGCGCCAGGAAGCCAGCTGGTGGCTCAGCGCCTTGACAGCGCGCTCCCCCTCAGTGGCCAGCAGGCACAACGCCTCCGCCTCATTCAGGCCGTGGAGCTCGGTCAGCGTAGCCGTCAGGTTCTGCACATGCGTCTCCGCCTCATTCTTCTGGCGCTGCAGGAATGTCGCAGCCGCCTCAGGCGCAACCTGCATGGCCCGATTCCCTCGCGTGCGCGTTGAGCACAAGGAGGCGCGTAGCTCTGCAGACTACTGCGGCTTGACAAGAGCTCTCTGCTTCATCTATATCCGAGCAATCACCGAGTGCAAGGACTCGGTGAAGTCTCAAAAGTGTAACCCACATACCCTAAGTCTGGCTGGGCCTGGGGAAGAAGAAGAGCTCCTGTTTATTTTAGTGCTCCTGCTGTAGGAGAGGAGCAGGAGCTTTCGCCAGGCACGCCGACTACAAGAGCTTGCAACAAGGTTCTGCCTGCAGGTGGAGTTCCAAAGAGGCGATGGACTTCCCCGGCGGCACCAGCTCTAGCGGGGCCGGGCAGGCCAGCGAGCAGCAGCTTATGGACGAGGTGACGCTGCGTGTGCTCTTGCACCAGCTGTATCTGCTGCGAGTATCAACTGAAGGTGCGTGTGTTGCTGACGGCATCCTGGTGCTCGTGGCTGCGCAGGTGGCGCTGCGGATGACGCTCAATCAAATCCAGACGTTCTTGAGCGTGCGTGCACCCTTGAAGCGTTGCTGCGGCGGCATTTGCTCCGCTCTGCGGCGTGAGGCGCAGTGTGGCTGGTCAGGCGCACAGCACCTGCGCTGCGGAGGCCGCTGTCTCACAGTGTCGCTTGTTGCAGACGGCGCGCGACAAGTGCTTCCAGGTGTGCGTAACCAGGCCATCCAGCAGCCTGGGGAGCAGCGAGCAGCAGTGCCTATCCCGCTGCCTGGACCGCTACACGGAGGTGCGCAGTTGAGAGTGCACGGAACCGGCCTGCAGCCGTGCTCGGGCCTGCACCAGTCCACGCATGACCTGAGCTATTGTTTGCGCCTGCGCAGGCCACTGTGGTGGTGGCAAGGGCACTAACTGAGAACTAGCAGGCGCAGCAACATACAGGCCAGAGCGGTCCAGAGCGCCTGCCCGCCATATGGGCTGCAGGCGCTTCCAGCATATTGTGTTCCTGCACATGCACATGCCTGCACATGCAGACAGACAGCAGCTTTTGCAATGCATGCCTGAGAGCACAGTCGGAGTTTGAGGTGCTGGTGCAATTTTGGGGTTGATTTAAACCAATGTGCTGCCTCTTTGGATTTAAACGCATGGTGCCCTCAGCAGCAGGACTCATTTACATGGTGTAGCAGCTGGCCGCCTCAGCAAGCTGGCAATCAGGCTGCCAAGAGCCGCCGCAATGGCAATGTGCTGTGGCCATGGCCATGGCCATGGCGCCAAGGCCATCAACCCATGCTGGGTCTGGCACAGCTCTATATGGCACGGCCCGGCGACCGGCCTCCAGACATAGCTGCGGCCCTTGCGGGCTAGCGCACTGAGCCTTTCACAGGGGAGCCTTGGCGGGCGTGCCCTCGCGCCGGGGGTACTGCGCCGGCGTGGGCCGCGCCTTGCGCACGATGACGACCGTGCGCAGCCCGTCCGGGGCCATTGACGCCACTGGCTGCACGCACTCCAGCTCGCCGCCCAGCGCCCGGATCGCGCGCGCCGCCGCTGCGACCTCTGCTTCGGGGTGTGCGCCCTGCAGGCCCCACCCACCCTGAGGCACAGGCGTGCTTGCAGCGCGAGCCTGGCGGGCAGCACCCTCGGATGGCTATGTGGGGGTGAGCTTGCACGTCCCAGGCGTGTGCCACCGAGGCACTCCCCTGACCGCAGGTGTGCGGTCAGCGCGCCAGGCGCTGTTGAGGCGGCCGCCTTGTCAGGTGAGGCTTTGCTGCTGCGAGCGCAAGCGCGCGCCAGCACGCCGGGCAGCATATGGCAGCCAACAGCAGGGACGGCGCATGGCCAGGCAGCGGCCAGGGGCACCTTTGCAGCGAGCCACCAGCCGCCCACGCGCACGAGCGGCAGGCACAGCTCGGCCAGCACGCGCAGCTCGGACACCGCGCGCGCGACCGCCGCGTCGGCCGCCTCCTGCGTGCCGCGACGCCGCCGGGCTCTCGCGGTCACTGGCGCCCTGCCCTGCATGCCCCGCAGCATGCCCTGCCGCATGCAATGCATCGCATGCATGCGCTTGCGCCTGGTGCCCTGCAGCAGGGGCAATGGCCCTGCCACTGTGCTGCAGCGAGGTGCGTAAGGCGACACAGAAGTGGCCCTGCAGGCGACCCTGCACAGAGCCATGCATCGCACGGCGGTGCCCACCGCCCCGGACAGAGCAGGGAGAGCCGCACGCGGTGCACTGGGTCTCGGCCCGCAGCTTCGGCGCGCGCCCAGACAGTCTGCACGTTCGCCGCGCCGACTGCCGCCGCCGCAGCAGTCATAAAGTCACAGCGCTTGCGCAGCGAGTCGAGGAGCAGCACCTGGGCGCTGGCAGGCGCCGCGCAGCCTCAGGCCTGGCAGCCGCTGGCTTGGCTAGCCAGAGCAGCAGGCAAAGCTTAGAGCCAGTGTGCTCCTGGACAGGCTGGTGTGAGAGGTGTGAGAGAGAAAGGTATGCTCAGGCGTCAGCGCGACCCACACCTGCCAGGTCGGCCGCGCGATGGCCAAAACCGCTCCAGGGAAGCCTGCCCCAGAGCCCACGTCAACGAGCCTGGGCTGCACGCGTCCGGCTCGTGCCTCGACGCGTGCGTCCAGAGCCGGCAGCAGCGCCAGAGAGTCGTTAATGTGGCGCTCCAACGCCTCTTCTTTGCTCCGGATGGCTGCGGGTCGCGTCGCCAGGCTTTGCTGAGCAGTGCCAGCCGCTCGTCACTTTAGTGTCGAGGAGCGCGTCTGTTCGCACCCGTCAGGTTCATGGTCTGATTGGTCTCCATGACCAGGTCCAGGTACTGTGACATCTGCAATTGCTGCTGAGGAGAGCATTGCGAGAGACCTGACGGCTCAGCGCAGGGAGGTGCGGCAAGGCAGTGCGTGCTTGCTGGTCTCCGCCACAGCGGCTGCCAGCCCCTGAGCTGCACACGGTGCAGCAAGCACATACTGGGGAGCGCAACGAGACGTAGTAACAGAGACAGCAAGCCAGCTCACAGGCTATGTTGCAAGGCGTCCGTCCTCACTGCAACCAGCTGGCTGGCAACACCTACTAAAGACATGCTCTGAGCACCCCAGGAATTACTTCGAACTGAACTCAGACTCAAGTATTAAACCTTTGCTAAACAAGCTTGTGAAGCAACACCGGGCCTCCAATGAGAGGAGAGGCCGAGTATTGCATCCACTCAGCAGCCCACCCTGCCTACTCCACCTCCTCTGCGATGGCCGCCAGTCGCGCGCCCGCGCCGCCCACCACAGCCAGCGCGCTCGCCAGCAGCACCACCGGCGCAGCGGGCACCCCGTGCATCTGCGCCCCGCACGTGCGCGTTCACAGCCCGTCGCTCAGCCCTGCGGAGGCGAGGGAGCGTGCCAGGCGCCCTGCAGGTGCGCGTTCGGTTCCTGACTTACAAACCCTGTATATGTTCAAAGGCCAGGCGGCGCGCGAGGCGCTCCGCGCACAGGCTGCCCAGCAGCGGCAGACAGCCATAGCGTTTCCTGACCTCACAACGCACCAACCCAGCACCGCCCTGCCCGCGCCACGCCAGCTAACCGCCGGGCGCAGCAGCAGCACATGCCCGCAGGAAGAGCAGACATGCAGCAGAGGAGTGCCAGAGTGTGCAGGTTGGGGGGGAGGGCGCGCGCGCCGTGACGGTGGTGACGAGCGCTGCAAGCGCGGCCAGCGCCTGCAGGCAGGCGCGCGCGCGCGGCGTCAGCGCGTCGGCGAGCGCCAGGCCCGCACATGCGGCCGTTGCAAACGCCACCGCCGACAGCAGCATCGCCGTCACCGCCGGCACGCTCAGCTCATGGCTCACCTGGCGCGCAGCGCGGGTGCCGGTCGGCATCCATGCGGGCAGCCTTGCTCGAGCGCGCGGGTGCCGGCGAGGCTCAAAGAGCGGCGCTGCCGGGACGGGCAGCTTGGGGCGCTCCCCCGGCCGGCACCCTGGCACCCTTCATCTGTACACGCGTCGCGCACTTGCAGGCCCCGGGCTCCTCAGCTACGCGCGCGCTGACCACCATGCCAGCGCGGCGACCTCACCACAAGGCACCCCAGCCCCGTTTGTGTGAGGACCCATGACGGCTTTGGCTGCAGCCTCGGCGGCGACCATCGAGGGCGCGATGCGCCTGACTGCACAGGGACGCCTGGGGGGCCTGCGCGGGGCGCCGCGCCAGCAGCGCGCCCTCCCGGCACAGGAAGCCGAGCACCAGCGCGGGCGCGGCCGGCAGCGCAGCGCGCAGGAACTCCGCGGTCGCGGCGTCCACGCGCGCCTCGTCAGCCGCCACGCCGGCCAGTCGCGCCGCCACCGCGTCGCCTGCCGCCGCAGCAGCTCTGCCGCTCGCTATTCATGCTCTCTGTGATAGGCCCCTGTAGAGCAATCACCTTCTCACAAACTGTCGCGGCTTGGGATTGCGAGCCCGCGTTGCATGATGGCCGCTCAGCGAGCGGATTGGTGATGTTTGGATTGCATGATATCCCACCGGGCAGCGTCCACGACCATTCTTGAGTCGTGGCGTAGGCGCCGTGACAGGGCGCAGCCAAGGAGTCCTACTGGGGGAGGACCTCACCCAGCAGCGCCGCGCCGGGCGCGGCGCCCTGCCGCGCGCGCTCCCAGGCGACTGCGGCCGCCTCGGCCGCGCCCCAAGCGCCCAGGCACAGGGCGGCCATCGGGGACGGCCGCGCGCCCGCCAGGACCGCACCCGCAGCGCCCACCGCGCCCGCCGCCACCGCCGCCACCTGCGCATCCGCCAGCGGTGGTCGCAGGCCCGAGGCGGGCATGCAGGACAAGCGGGCGCCCGCAGCTGGAGCGCTTGCCGCCACAGCGCCCGTCATGCCTGCCGCCCGGCAGCAGCATGCGCAGCGACTAGGGTGGCAGTGGGTGTCAAGGGTGAGGAGCGGGTGTCTGGCAGCCGCGCCTGCTGACGCCTGCATCTCAGCACGGGATGTAAATTCAGCTTTGCAGTGCTCCTGGACACTCCGTCGATGCTTTACTGTTGCAAGTGAAGAGCTGCGGGCACCAACATGACCTGACTGATCGGGCCTGGCCGCCGCGATGAGGGCGGCCGGCACGGCGCGGGCGCGCGCCTGCGGCAGGGGCGGCCGCCTGCCGCTGGCGAGGCGCGCGCCGGCGCGCAGCGCCTGCGGCAGCAGCGTGGTCGCGCCCAGGACCAGGTACAGGCTGCCGTGCAGCAGCGCGCCGAACAGCGCCAGCACCTGCCGCCCGCGGCCGCCGAGCGCTCGGTCGAGCGCGCTCACTGCATGCGCGCTCCCGCATGCGTGCAGCGCCGCCGGGGGCAGCCGCTTCGGCATGGACACTAAAAGGTAACACGTTGGAGCACATGCTCGTGGAACACACTGTGTTCACCGCCACATGAGCACCTGCAGTGCCTGTGACGCACTGCAGGACGCGGCTCGCAGGGCGCGCGCCTGGATGCCGGAAAGCGCCACCTGGATCGAGCAGCCGCGCAGCGTCTTCAGCTGCAGCGGCCGCACGTCGCAGAGCAGCCACAGCGCGCCGACGGTGGGCACCAGGTGCAGGAACACCAGTATCGCCGGCGTCTGCAACCCCTGCAGGGACGCCTGCGCAGCGCGCCACCCGTGTCAGGCAAACCTCTCTTGCCGCTCAGGTGTCCGCCCACCCAAGCGGGCCCGCACTGCGCGCCTCTGGCACCGAGTCAGTGTACTGCATGTTGCGCTGGCTGGTGGTCCATTGAACGGGGCTTGGCTTTTCGCCCAGACAAGAAGCAATGTGCGTGCATTGCTGCGGAAAGCTCTGCCCAGCAATGGTGCGTGACCGCAGGTCCCTTCCTGCCCTGCTTTCTGTCCCAACACACAGCGGGCACGCGCCTTGATTAGAACCGGGCTAGCAGCGGACGCTGCCAGCAGCACGCCGCCAAGGAAGTAGAGCCGCGTGCCCTGCAGGACCAGGCCCACGGTCTCCAGGTCCGGGTCCTCCGCGTCCGCCGGCGCCCGCCGGCGCCCTCGCGGAGGCTCGCTGTATGGGTCCTTGCCCTTGTTGGCCTGCGCGGGCACGCAGCACTGCAGGGACTCCAGAGTGTGGATGCCCGGAGCACCGCAGTAGTGCCCGCTTGCGCTACAAGGCTGACAGCAGAGCAGCCAAGGCTTTCAGCATATGCACAAGCATTGAAAGCAAGGGCTGGGGGGCTGTGCATCACCTGCGCCAGGACCTTTTCAAAGTACTCCTGGCCTGCTTTGCGGAGCTTCTCTTTGCGAGCATCATCGTCGCTTTGCACGCCCTCAGGTGCCGAAGCGGACCCAGCTGCTTCGGGCATTGCTACGTGCACTGAGACCGCTGGCACACTCTATCGCAGCTGCTTGATGTAAGATTGCAACGCCAGCAGGCCTTGGCAAGCGCTCTAGAGCTGAGCTCTAGACCATTTGATTGCAAAATATATTGCAGCAGATCGGAGTGAAGCACCCGAGGTGGTACCCTGCTCTGGTGAGCTCTGCCAGCAGAAGTCTGTGTGAGAGGGAGCTTGCACCGGAGCCAAAGTGGCTTCCGTAGCAAAAGCCTTGTCTGCACACACGCCGAACCATGCCGCTGCCGCAGCTGCCGTACAAGCGGCCTTTCTTCCAGATTACTCTGGCGCAGCATGAGATTGAGGTGCGGCCTGTGTGATTCGGTGTCGTGCAGTAGGGCTGGCACACCTGGTATCAAACTGGCCTTGCTGCAGGAGGACCTTGCTGTGATAATCACGAACACGAAGAGGCGGCGGCGCGCGTCCCCGCCAGTCACCGTCAAGGACAAGGACAACTAGCGGGGGAGCTGAGCACCGGCCTGCTCATCCTGCGGAGCCTGGGGAGTGCTGTTGCAGGGCCGCCTCTCTGCATCCGCGCCTACGATGAACACGCCTCCGAGGGCCCTCTAATGAACGCGCAGGTGTTGCGGCTGCTTATTCAGAGAGCAGGCTGATTCTGCGTGTATATGCAGAGGCCTTCCTGGGTGTGTGTATTCTGTACATTGCGAGCCCTGCCAACACTTGAAAGTTGCAGTGGAATATGGCACGCTAAGCCGCGCCTGGAACAGTTGTCCTCGCTCGCAGGTAGTTTCTTGATGTTGTGTTGTAGGGCTCAGCAGTGAGAAGATGCCAAGCAAGTCACCAGTTACAGTCCAGCAGTGAGCGGTGAGTTGTCATAGAGGCAGGTGTGCAGCACGGACCTGCTCCTGATGTGCTTGTTGTAAGCCAGATAACAGATGCCTGACTTTGACTTCTCCATTGGGGCCATACTAGCACAACCTACTCCATATCGCCGAAACGGCCACAATGAGCACCTTGGTGCAAGTTTGTTTTTTGACTTAGGCAAGGGCGAGAGATCACTCGCTACAGCGTGCAAGGGTACATTTGAGCTTAGTAACAGTGTTGAGCGAGACGCAGGGCAGCTATGCAATACTTGAAGCGTGCAGATATCCATGATGCTATGTTCACTCGTCCCATGCTAACCCTTACTTTCAGCTAGTTGATCACCTCATTGCACAGCACCCTATACACCATGTCGGCTCACATCTGAACACAGCTAGTACCACACATGCAGACAAGCGCGTGCGGCTCTCAGGCAGCGCAGGAGGGCCCGCACACACGAACACTACCTGCCGTACGATCAAGTCCCTCGGTATGCCTCTTAGACTCGGTGCCAGCAAAGTCACCGTGCGGGTTGCAGGCAGAACAGGGCCTGTCACGGTACCGGGCTTTGCTAGTGTTGGCCACACCACGTGTGGGCACAGTCCACGCATCACTTCACGCTGTACCCCACCAGAGCCCCGCCGCGGCCGGCGATCTCGCCCAGGCAAACCCAGCCATACAGCTCGGCGGTAAAGGCCAGTGCGATGCCGACCTGCGCGCGCAACCCCGTCGCTGATATCATTGATGCCCAATAGACTGGTCTCTTAGGTGGGCCATGGGGTGTGCAGGGTGTGCAAGTTAGCCAGAGCAGGCCCGGGATGCCCCGAGCTGACGTGAGGTGGCAGGTGCCAGACGGAATACGCCCACAGCATATCCGTTTGTACGGAGGACCACTCAGCGGGGGCTGCAGGCGAGCGGGAAGCCCACCTGGCCCAGCGTCACCTCGCCCCTTCGGATGTGCCCCCACTCCAGGTTCTTGGGGAGCGCCTTCGCCTCCGCCGCGGCGTGCTCGAGCGCCCCCGGTAACCTGCGGCAGCGCGTGTCAGCGCCTGCTGTGCCAGCGCGCACTAACGCCTCCCGCACCCCCAGCAGCGCCTCTGCCCTCGCCTCCTCCGCCTCATCTTGCGGCAGCACACGCCTGCACATCAGCGTTGGGGCTCTATCCTGGGCTCGCAGCAGCACATCCCCTTTGCGCACGGGAGAGCACCCCATAAGGCGCCACCATAAGTGTGCTTCAGGGCAGCAGGGCACCCGCAACGCTGTGCCGAAGCACTTGGCTCGCTGCTCCAGCAGCACAGGGTGCGTGGGTCGGCACCTGGACATCCTGGTCCAAAACCACTGCTGCAGCAGCTTGTCGGCGGCCTCCTGATCCTTCACGACATACTGCGCGTTGTTTTTCAGCGCGGCGTTGAAGTGCTTGGACACGACCGTCTCCGCCTTCTTGTACGCAATCGGCACGCCCACGGTCACCGCGCTGTAGCCCTGCTGCAGGCCCTGCACGACGCCCTTGAGCCTTGAAGCAGTTGTCTGCACGGCCTTGCCCGCGCTCATGGTGCACGGAGTGCGGGGAAGGAGTAGAGGGAGGCTTGAGCAGACTGCTGCGATCTCAGACGGGGCTGAGCTGCGAGCAGGAAGAGCGACATCCACTTTTAGGGTTACAACAAGCCTCACTCAGGATTGGCACCTCAGCTGCTTTGCTGCCTTTACATGCTCAACGTTGGTTGCCTGCAAACATGCTAGTCTAGCAGTCGTGCACTCTTGTGCATCTGACGAAGCACAGGTGCATCAAGGTGTGCACCCCTCACCCCAACGTCTGCCTACGGAGTGCAAGGGGGGGTTTTGCACGGGCACGTGCAATGTGCACACCACAATGCAGTGTTGTACACACACGGATACATGTATGGCCCCAGTGTTCTACAGCAGACAGAGGCCAGCGCACAGGCTGGTATATACAGGGGCTGTGTGTACAGGGTGCTGCGGCGTGGCTCGCGCGGCGGTCACGCCATCATACGGCAGCTCCAGTTCTGGGGCCAGCTGGCCGGCCTGGACAGAAAGTGGCCGTGCAGGACGCCTGCCACCGCGCTAAACGCCTGCGGCCACAGGACAGAGAGCCTCAGTCAGCGTAGACATGGGGTTGCAAGTTTCACACGAGTGAGAGCCTGCGGGTGCAGCAAATGCAGGCGCTGCAGTGCACTACGCTGATGCCAGCAGCGTGACAGCACCATAGGTCTGTGCCAGGCTGTGTGCAGTTGGTCGTGCATTTGAGGCAGGATGTAGGTTGCAAGCAGCCAGTGCCTGGAGCTGGGCATGCACGAGTGCATCGGCAGAACAGTGGTCGACCTGCAGCGCCGCGATGCTGCCGCCAATGAGCGCGGTCGCCTCTGTCCGCTGGTTCATAAAGCGCAGCACTTTGGGCAGGGCGCCCGTGAGGTCGAACGGCGCGGCGGCCCAGAAGAGCGGCCTGCGCGGGGCAGGGCGTCAGCAGCCTGTTGCGCGTCCCGCTTATCGCTGGCACCTGGTGTGCGCAGAAAGGGGCCGCGCACAGAAGTCCACACGTGCACAAGCAGGCACCAGAGAGATGCCTTGCTTGTGATTAGGTGTGCTGGCAAGCACCAGGTGCAGGCGTTTGCAGCTGGCGGTCGCTCTCGCGGAGTGAGTGCGAGCAGGGCAGGGTGCTGGCACGCCACAGGGCGGTGCAGGTTGCGGCCGCACTTGTAGTGGTAGTAGCAGGCACCCAGCATTGCCTCCACGTGCACGCTGATGAGCACCGCGCCCACAAACTGCAAGCGACCTTGCGGTCACACACCTCCACAAGGTGCTTCCACAAGTCTGCTGACCACAGCAATGACACCAGGCATGCGCGCGCACACGGGTGAGCGCTGTGATTCTGGGAAGCGTGGACACACACTGGTTCGGCACACTCAGCCTGACACGCAGCCGATTGGCACAAGAGCAGGAACGACACGCGTGGCTCTACCCTGAAAGCACTCCAAGGCCGGCGTGGAGGCAAAAGCATTAGCTGCGCACCATGCCAGTGCTGATAGGGCTGTCGGCCAGGGCCGCGTGCAGGCCGAGCAGACCGAGCCACAGGACGAGCAGGCCGACCGCCAGCACCACGTTGCCAAAGCTGCCACCGCAATCAGGCGTATCATCACGCCATGCATGCTGGCGCACTGAAACACACTCGCGCGCTGGAGCCGCCCTTGCAGTTCACACATAACTTAAGTCATCAGTGCGCGCAAAGGCACCGAGCGGGGCCGCACATATCCGAGCCGGGCCACAAGGACTTTGCTGCCAGCTCAGCTGCATGCAGCAGGCGTTGCGACTCTGTCAGCAGGTACACAGCCAGTCCCAGGTATACTGTGGCGGCGACGAGGAGGTAGACGCGTCCATGCGTGCGGCGCGCCTCGGGGCGCGGCAGCACCGGGCACAGGCGGCGCGGTTCCCCGCGCGGCGCCTGGTACGACACCAGCAGGAGCGGCTCGGCCTCGCTGGCCATCGCTGGTGTGTCCCTCGTAAAGCGAAGTGATGGTGCCCGACATGCTCGAGCGATGCCTACCCGCGTGGGGAGCTGGGTGTCTGCCCAAGACGACCAGCCTTGCATGGTGCTTGGAGGAGCAGTGCGCTGGTGGCGGAGAGTCCTGAACTGTACTGACTTCATTACTGATACGAAGGAGCGCAGCTCTGTCGTTTGGCTCACCTGGCAGAGTGTGGCATATTGCATGCACTGCTAAGTAAACGGGCCGATGCACTGGCTGTTGGTCACCGCATGCCTGACAGTGCTTGCACGGCACTGCCAGCCAGTGCAAGGAGCACCGTTGCGTAAGCATCCCTGCCCATGTGTGATGCGTCATTGGCGCCATCTCAAGCTTCAGCCGTTAGTACCCATGCGTTTGCTTTGCAGGCTCAGCAACGCACGGTGCTCCATGCAGGCTGCGGCGCAGACACAGACGCTATCTCAGAGCAAGACCAGACCTGCCGCATGGAGTCAAGCGCAAGGAGGACAACAGGCTTGGTGCTGGGCTACGTGACGCCTTGGTGAGCCTGGATGTTTAGTGCCTGTATAGCCTTTCTGCTGGAGTCTGCTGCCAAGGCATTGTACTCGGCATCTTGTAATGTAGAATGAGGCCGCGCTACCTATCATGCATACACACAACACCAGCCAAAGACGGCAAAGCAGCTCACTACTGGCTGCTCCATCCTACCAGGAATGGCCGCGGGCTGGACGTGGCCAAGCGCGCGCGCAGCAAATTCACGCACCTGGCACCCGTGTGGTACCAGGTCCGGGGTAGTGCGGGCCGCCTGGAGCTCACCGGCGGCCATGACATGGACACGCGATGGCTGCAGGCGCTGCGCGCCCCGCCGCACAAGGTGGCCCGCCCGCGCCTGCTCTGGCTGGGACGGCCGCGCCGGCATGCTCTGCCGGGCTGTCGCCCCCAGACGTGCGAGCTGGCTGAAGGCGCTGGATGCGCTGCCGTATCCGCCGCCGCCCTGCCCCGGCTGATGCTGGGCTCCTGCCTGCAGCACGCGGCAGATGGATAGTGAGGCCTTGCTGGGGCCGGGCCCTGTCTGCGCGGCATGCTGCACATGCTATACCCGCACAGACAGTGCCTGCTTGCACAAGCAGGCCTGGCCGCGGCAGCCGGGCCCCAGGTGCTGCCAGCAGCGCGTGGGCGAGCGGTGCAGGGCGTCGGCACTGAGGAGGCGCGCGCGCTGCGCAGAGCGCACCCACGCCGCGCATCGTGCCGCGGGTGGTGCCCGAGCTGGCGGGCGCGGAGCTGGCCAGGGTCCTGGGAGACCCCCGGCCGCTCGCGCACATGCTGCGCGAGCTGTGCGATGCGCACGGCTATGACGGCTTGGTGCGGCCTCCCGCTCGCAGCGAGAAAGAGGCAGTATGCTGCCTGCCGGACAGCTTGCATGCAGGCCCATGACCGGCGGCCCAGCATATGCTGGAGTGGGCCCACGGCTTAGGTTGCCAGCGAGCCACGCATCTGGGCACATGTGCTGCTTGGCTGCGCACAGCCGCCAGGCATGCGCAGCCGCGCAGGCCCACTAGCCTGTCCGCATGGGCACAGCTCTCAGACGGTGTCAGGCAGGTCCTTTGGCAGGGGTTTCTTCCTGCCAGTGGTTCTTCGTGCCTCCTCATCTTACATATTCCTGCCCTGCGGGTATCGTGGCAACAGGTGCTGGAGGGCCTGGCGCAGTGGGCGGGCGCGCTTGCGCAGCCGCGCGCGCGCACGGCGGTGCTTGGTCTCTTTGCAGCGGTGGGCACCGTGCTGCATGCCGAGGGGCGCCGGAGGCTGGTGCGAGCTCAGGGGCGCCTTGTTCCTGGCAGGCACCACAGCATGCCTGTCACACCACTTTGCGGTGCTTGCGGCCACTCCCACCCTGCCCCCGCCGACCTGCCAGAGCAGGAGCAGATGCGCCTGTCCGCGCGCGGGCCTGCAAGGGCGTGCGCGGCGCGGCTAGGCAATTGAGTATTGAATGTTTGCTACTACCACCAAGATCTGCAACAGGCGCCGCTTCACCCCGACTCGCGCCGCAGGCTGCGTTGTAACGCCCGCGGCCTCCTACTCATGGGGGCCTCGCACTTGCCCCCATGGCCGGCCAAAGGCCGCGCACTTGAGCGTCATCCATTTTCGGGGCTAATTCATTCGGTAGGTGAGTTGTTATAGATGGGGGGCCAGCACTGACAATCCTCTATGGCGGCTCGCCGCACCGCCGCCTGGATGCGCTCATTAGCGCCCCGCCTCAGGCGCGCGGAGCTGCAGCCACACCGGCAGCGGCACCGACGCCGCTGCGGAGGCACCGCGCGCGACCCCCTTGACTGCGCTGCTGCGTCAGAGCGGCAGGAGCTATTGGCGGTCATCCCGCCAGCGGCCGGCGCGGCGGTCAAGCAGGGCGCCGCCGGCGCGCGCCCGTTTGGCGCCGCCGATATGGAGGTGCTGCTGCCGCACGTCGACCTCTTCTCGCTCAACGCGTGCGCCTGCTGCGCGGGCCCGCCCGCGCTGCCCAGAGTCCTGCCGTGGGGCCGGCGGGCGTGCGCGCGGCGGCGCCATGGGAGGCCGAGGAGGCGCAACCTGGTCGGGCGCCCAGCAGCGGCGTGATCATGCTGTCGCATTCGTGTGCTTGTGGTGGGGTGCTGCGTGTAGATCGGCCAAAAGAGGTGCTGTGCATGGCACCCTGCAATTGATGGCATGCAAGCCAGATGTGTTCTACTCCTGGCTCGCGTCCCGGCGCACAGCGGGCGCCAGGCGGCGCAGGTATGATGCGTCTGCGAGCCAGGGCAGGGTCGCAGGGAACGCGCCCCTGCCGTGGGTGGAGGCCAACCTGGACGCGCTGCTGCCACCAGCCAACAGGCAAGGCCCTTTGAGGGTTCCATACCCTCAGCACTGGAGGGTCGTTGGCAGCCATGGCTGGCCTGCCTCCTGCTTGTTGACTCAAGATTTGCTGCTCTCAAGAGTGCTTTTATTAGCCTGTGACAGTAGAGTGGTGCACACCGGCTTGCGCTGAAGGAAGCCACCCTGCTGTCAAGCCTGCTGCGGGTCTCCCATATTGTGCTCGTCTGTGCCGTGCAGGCACATCGCGGCGCGCGTGCTGCTGGGCCTCAACTTCTACGGTACGGACTTCCAGCTCGCCGCCGGCAAGGTCGAGCACATGACCGGCACCGGCTACGAGGCCGTTGTCGCGGCGCATCGCCCCGCGGTGACCTGGGACGCGGGCGACGCGGAGCATGTGACAGAGTACCGCGATGAGGACGGCGCGCCGCACGTGCTGTACTACCCGAGCGCGCGGTCCATCCAGGCGCGCGGCCGCGGGCTGCCACAGCAGCTTCGTTGGACTAAGCTGGCAGTCTTGAGTCGCAAGGGTGGCAGATGCTGGACTCCGCGACGAGGCATGCGCGCTGCGACTGCAAGGCCGTCTGTGCCTGTTCGTTTCATGGACGCGTGCCGCCGTGGGCCGTTGGCTGGCGCCCAGCTTTCGCACGTGAACCTGGGAGCATGCTAGGTGCATCAATGATCGCTACATGCAGCATGTGGGCGCATCTGCTATTGCATGCGCGCATGGTAGACTTGACAAGAGTGCGCGCCATCACAGTTTCGTATTGGCATGCATGCATGTGCCCTGCGTTCTCAACATGTTGCGCTGCCACAGGTGGATGCCCTTACGCTGGATATTCCATGTGTGCAGTAATGATTGGCGGCAGTCCGCTTTGCAGTGCGGATTCATTCATGCTTCGCGGCGCACCTGGAGGCAGGAGGTGCGGGGTGCGGCAGGCACGGCTGGATCTGGCGCGGAAATATGGAGTGGGCGTTGCTGTCTGGGAGCTAGGACAGGGCCTGGACGAATTCACAGACCTCTTGTGACCTGTAGACTGGCAACTGTCGCTCTTTCCTGTCTAGCTATTGACAAAGCATGCGAGAGATAAAGGTCGCAACCTACGTGCATTACCATCATCTGTTCTCACGTCGGGGTGCGCATTGCAACTTCTGGCAAAACAAAGGATGTTTAGCGCTGTCAGGAATGTTGAAAGTAGCACCCATGCCCTTGACACTCTGTTCATTCTGCATCACACATTGCCGAAGCGTGTGCGTGCTTACTGTAACAGTGTTGATTATGGCAATATAAATTATTCTGGACCCAACAGCACGGCCCGGCGCTATCTCCTCCGCGCGCGGTGCGCGTCCAGCGACGCGTCCACCGCCGCGCGGATGCCCGCTGCCGCGGCAGCCGCGTCCGGCTGCCCAAAGATGGCCGACACCACCGCCACGCCCGCGCAGCCGGCCTCGACGGCGGCGGCGGCGTTGGCGGCCGTGATGCCGCCAATGGCGACGACCGGGATGGACACCGCCGCGCAGATCTCGGCCAGCATGTCGAGCCCGATGACGCCGGTGGCCTTGGTCGCGGTGGCGACCACTGCCGCCGCAGCGCACGCCCGTCAGCCGCACGCCCCAAGCTCACCTGCAGGGTGGCGGCCCAGCGCGCGGGCCGCACCCGCGCCGGCGCCCAGGTAGTCGGCGCCGTCTGCCTGCGCGCGCAGCGCCTGGTCCACTGTCTTCACCGACACGCCCAGCAGGCGGTCGGCGCCCAGCAGGCGCCGCGCGGCCGCCGCCGGCAGGTCGTCCTGGCCGACGTGCGCGCCCGCCGCGCCCGCCGCCAGCGCCACGTCCACGCGGTCGTTGATGATCACGCCCACCTGGGTGGGGGGTTGGGGTTACGCCCGCCTGGGTGGCGCTAGGAATACGCCCACCTGCGTGCGGCGAGTCGGACCGAGCGGCAGTATCCACGATCGTCCCCACCCGCAGCAGGCGTGGCGCTCGCCAGGCATGCCGGCCATGGGTGCCAGCGCAGGCCGGTGCGTGCAACAACACACACATCAGGCATCATGAAAGCGCCTGCTGGCAATGGGGCTGGTTAGGCTGCCCGGATCCACCGGCAGCTGCTCACGCCGCTAGCGTGCGGCCTCGGGGAAAGCGCTGCGGCCAGCGTGCTACCTCCACGTCAAAAGCTGTTTCCGCGTCAATAGCGGCGCGGCGCCCGCTGCGTGACATGCCGTGGCGCTCGCAGGGCAGGCGAGGAAAAATGCAGGCCCTCCTAGAGTCGTCCCACACGGGCGCGCGCCCCGTGCGGTGCCGCCAGCGCGACCAGCTCACGCGCGGCCGCCAGGAAGGCCGCGCCATCGGCGGCTTTCTCGTGCAGCTGCAGCAATGTCACGCCACCCGCGAGCGCGGCCGCCGCCGCATCCGCGCGCGAGCGCCCGCATCGCGCGTCGCAGCCCGGGTCCGTGACCGCGTACAGGCGCAGGTCCAGGCGCGGCGCGCGCGCGGCGGCCGCCCAGTCCGCAATCGCAAACCTGGCGCGGCGCGCGCGGCGCGGGTCGTACGCGCATGGCATGCGCACTCCACATGCACACTTGTAGTAGCACACTTGTAGCATTCAGGGCAGGGCGCATCGGTGGCAACGGCCGCACCCGTGGTTCATGGGCCGCTGGCGCCCGCTGCCGATCGCGAGCGGCGCGCTGCGCCGCAGCGCCTCGGCCACGTACGCCTTGGCAGCCGCCACGGCGGCCGCTGGCGTGGCGCCCTTGGCCAGCTCGGCCGCGATGGCGGCCGCGGTCGTGCAGCCGGTGCCGTGCGTGTTGGCCGTGTCCACGCGCGGGGCGCGCAGCTCAACTGCCTCGCGCCCATCGTACAGCACGTCCACGGCCATGCCGTCGCCCGCGCCTGCGGCAGGTGGCTGTTCAGGGCGGCCTTGACTCGCGCAGCTCGTGAGCGTGATGCATCACAGGCTTAGGCTGGCGCGAGTGCGTAGGGGCGGCAGAGCCAGGCGCTGTGCGCGGCGCATGGCGCGGCGGGCGCCGCACCGGCGGCGCCGGCGGGCAGGTGCCCGCCCTTGACGAGCACGGCGCGCGGCCCGAGCGCGTGCAGGTCGCGCGCCGCGTCGCGCATGGCGGCCACCGAGTTGATATGCCGCCCGCCCAGCAGCGCCGAGGCCTCCGGCAGGTTGGGCGTCGCCACCGCCGCCAGCGGGAACAGGCTGCGCGGCGCTCCGGCTCGTGTCAGTGCCAGGGCGGGCCACTCGGCATGGCCGGCTCCCCTGCAGGCACCGAGCTCTGCACGCGTCCTGGCGACACGAGCACGGGCGCCCGCTCGCAGGCGAGCGCGCGCCGACCTGGTCACCAGCGCGCGCGCGACGCCGTCGGCCGCCAGCGCGTCGCCGCTGGTGGCGACCAGGACGGGGTCCACCACCAGGTTGGTCACGCCATGCGCGCGCACGCTCTCCGCGACCGCCTCCACCGCCTGCGCATGCGGCGCACGCGTAATGAGCGTGTCTCGGGGCGGTGCTGCTCGTCTGCGCGCGCAAGCAGCCGCCTCGCTGGGGGCCTGGAAGGGAGACGCGGGGGGGCTGCGGGTACCGGGGGTTGCACGACATGGGGGCAACTGATTCAGGGAGCAGGCTGCACGTCCGAGTAAGTACGAGTAAGAAACACCATCAGCCTGATGTGAGGTGACGGGGGCAGCGAAGGCAGCAAGATGCGCTAGGCGGCGCGGCCGCGAGCCCAGCACCTCCCCCGGGCGCTGCATGCAGCTCCGCGGCATGCCTGCGCTGCATGGCCTGGGCAGGCAGCGCCGGCATGGGCAAGCCGCGCAGGCATGCCGCAGCGCTGTGATGCCTCAGCAAGCCCGCCCGGGTGCACGCACGCCGGCCGCACCTCCACGCTGGGCAGCATGCCCGTCTTGACCGCGTCGGCGCCAATGTCGCCCAGCACGGCGTCGATCTGCGCGCGCAGGAAGTCCACCGGCACCGCGTGCACGCCATGCACGCCGCGCGTGTCCTGCGCGCCGCGTCGCGCCGCATGGCACTCGGGCAGCGCCCCAAGCATGCTCCTCACTCGCCCGGCCCTCAGCGCAAGCTGGGCGTCGCAATAATGAGGGACTGTACAACACACCACCGGCCGCGACATCATGCTCGGCCGCTTTGACTAGCAGGATCGGCACGTCAGCGCTTGGTAGCAGCGCTTGGTAGCTTGGTAGCAGGCGGCACCCGCAGAAACAGCCCAGCGCACCGCTTCCAGTGCCGTGGCGCCCACCTGCACGGTGAGCGCGCTGATCGCGGAGGCGCCAAACACGCCCAGCGCCAGGCAGGTCTTCAGGTCGGCCTGGATGCCGGCGCCGCCGCCCGAGTCGCTGCCCGCGATGGTCAGCACGCGCGGCACCTGCCGCGCGCGGACGCCAGGGGCTGGTGCGCTTGGACGCACGCTTAGCGCGGGCATGTGTGCGCGCCGGCCGGCTTGGGGGCGCGGGCGCGAGGTGTCTGCCTCAGGTCTAGATGTCAAGAGGCGGCTGGCTGGCGCTTCACGCAGCAGCTTGGGAGGGCGGCTGCCTCACGAGGTGTATGTGTGCCCGGGCAAGCACCTGGATAAACTGCCAGGAGCAGGCACGGCTGGGGGCGTTGTGGCTCTGCCCTCTGGCGAGCCGAGAGCTGGGGCAGAAGGAAGCGCGAGCACCTGGATTTCGCCGCCGTCCTCCGGCCGCGGCCCAAACAGGCACGCCTCGATCTCCGCCCAGGAGCCCGCCTCGTACAGCGTGCCGCGCTCGGCCTGGGCGTTCATTGGGGCTGCACCCAGGCGGCGGATGTCAGCTGTGCATGTGCCAGCCTGTCAGCACTGCTCGGATGTCAGAGCGGCTCAGTGTGCTCCCGAAGCGCATTTGCCCTACCACGCTGCAGCCTTTGGGATGCACACCTGCATTGACCCTCCTCTCGACTGCTGCACGCCCGTAGGCAGCGGCACAAGACAGGCGGCGTTAGTCACTGGACGGCCGCCTTCGAGTCACTGCACTCTGCACACGGAGGAACCGCACGAGGACGTCAGCACACTCGGCCGCGGCACCGCCTCGGGCCCGCGCCAGCGCACCGGCTGCCAGGGGCCGCAAGCGCACGCCGCCAGCGGCGGCCACGCGGCGCAACAGCGCGTTGCCGCCTACCACGACGCCCAGGTCGGCGGCCAGCAGAGGCGCGAGGTCGGAGGCCGAGTCGCCAACGTACACGGCCAGGCCGGCGGCGCCCGCGCCATGCTCGCGCCCCCCGGGCGCGGCCGCCACCAGCCGGTCCAGCACCGCCGCCTTGTCTGCGCCGTTCTCGACGCGCCTGCGCGCGCCGGGCGCGCAAGCGCGTGCGTCAAGGCGTGTTGCCCTCTCCGCGCACAAGCGCACCGTTGCCGGTGGTGATACCTTCCCGCCTTCAAGCCAAGGCGTAGATTTGGTCTTCCTGTCTCCCAAGTTCGCTGGTCTGCGATGACACGCAGAGCAAAACCCCTGTCTCAACGCAATGCTGGCCTGCTGTGGCCTCTGGTCTGGACCCGTCACCTTGCGTGCCTCCAGCGCCTCTGTTTGCACCGCCGCGCGCGGTCCGCAACAGCTGATGCAGGCAGGACACGGCAGCCTGGCCGCGCCTGGCCAGGTCACCGGTGCTGATGCCGCCCTCCGAGTAGCGCAGCTCATTGCAATGCACCACCGCCGCCTCCACACCCGTCCCGCCCCGCCTGCCGCGGCCGCCCGCGTGTGCACCCCAGTGCGGCTGCGCTGCTCCATACGGCCACCCGACAAATGCCTGCAGCACCATGCGAGCGCGCCAGCCGAGGCCTGGCATGCATACGGGTGCGCGCGCACCCATGCGCGACCGCGACCGCGCCCTGCAGCGCGCCGCGCACCAGCTCGCCGGACCAGCTGACCGAGAGCACGTGCAGCGGCACACGCGCGCGCTGCGCGCGCTGCAGCGCACCGGCCGCGCCCTCCCGCAGCGCCGCGCGCCGCCCTGCCGGCCGCACGCAGTCCTTGGTCGGGGTCTCCGGGCCGCTCGGAGGATGCATGGGCACACTGCTCTATCGCCTTGCCCTCCGGTCTATGGTGCCTGCCCCACGGCCTTGCCGCCGTCTGCAGGAAGCTGTTTAGGTGGAATGGCTACCATAGCCCGAGAACTGCCCGAGCCAGCGCTGGCAGCGAGCACCACGGGAGCACCGCTGCCCTCAGCGCTGGTGAACAGGCTGCCTGCAGCGCGCGTCGCTGGCTGAGACCGCAGGAGCCAGGCGCCGGGGCCTGGCGCGCACCGGCGCGCGCGAGAGCCCCGCGCGGCACGCCGGCCAGCACGCCCGAGTCCACCACCGCCTGGTTTATGCGCGCGTCGAACTCCGACAGCTGCTCCACAAAGCCGTCCACCCAGGCGGCATCGTACGCCGCGGGCCGCTCGTGCTCCTGGCCCTGCAGTGCGGCGCGCGCGTGACGCCAGGCCATTGGCTGGCAGGGCAGCCTTTGCCTGTGCGGCGCCCGGCAGAGCGCGCGCCGTGCCGTCGTGGGCATGCACGCTGATCAGCGCGGCCCAGCGGCATGGTCGAAGGCGGCTGGCTGGCGGACATGAGCCACAGCACACAACAGCTGACGTGCACGCCATGGCCCCTTAGGCAGCTGCTTGCGCAGGGTGCCCGCATTGGCAATGGGGAGGACATGAGTGGCAGGACATGATTTCCGTCCTGCGGAGATAGCTCTGAACCCATCTCAGCTCGCGGCCGGGTCATGGCCACAAGCGCTGGCGCAGCCTGCCGTGCACGCGCGCCAGCTGCGCTGAATGCACCCTGGCGCTTGCTCTCGCTGCCTGCAAGGGCTGGCAGGCTAGCACCCCGCTGCCCTGCCCGCCGCCGGCGGCGCACCGCGGGAAGCTCGGCCGCCAGCAGCGCGTCCCGCTCACGCGCATAGTTCGCCACCAGCCTGTCCCGCACGGCCTCCCGCTCCCGCCTGACCTTGGCCTTGAGCTCGCCTGTCGCTCGAGCCGCCAGTGCGTCAGGCGCCTGTTCCTGGCCTCTTGCTGACACTGCGGCGGCAGCACCAGGTGCTTGCTGCCTCCCACAGGTGACAACGGCGGCTCCGCAGGCAGCAACTTGCCGCACCGCTGGCGCTGGCCTCCGCGGCGGTGACCGCGGCCGCGATGATACGCGGGGTGGTGTCGGCCTCGGTCAGCGTCTCGTCAAAGTCGACGACTAGGAGGTCCACGCAGGGCCGCGGCGGGCTGCCCGGCACCGCGCTGAAGAAGCGCACCTCCAGCCGCATTGCGCGCCTGTACAGCGCCCGCATCCGGCCTGCCACGCACGCACGCCGCTGTGTTACAGCATTGATGGACACTGAGCTGGAGCTAGTGTCTGGGTGAGAGAGTAGCGCGCACTGCTCCCCACGAAGAGGTCTCCACGGCCATGCAGGCTGACGGAAAGTCTGCACAACACACTCCTGCTGCTATTCAGCTTCTTCATCAGCTCAAAGTGTTATCTTTGCACTGCCGATGCTCTGCAGACTCAAACACTGTGTCTGACGCATGGCGCAAAACAAGCCACGGAGCAAACGGGTCATCAATAGTGTGATAAGAGCAGCACGTATGCGGAACTTCCTGATGCTCGAGCAGTCGTCGTCAATGTGCGCAGTCGGGCGGGATGCATCATATTGCCCGCGTTCCGGCAATGCTGGCTCTAAACACGTACTCACGAGGAGCTCATAGGGGGAGTAAAGAAATGCCCGAGCAAGGGACCTCACCAAAGTCTTCCGCCTCTCCCAGCTCGTCCAGCAGCGCCTCCATGCGCTGCGGAAGCGCCTGGTACTCCGCATCAGCATACGTGCGCACCCATTCTATGTATGGGCTGTCGGCGCGGGTTAGCGGCGCCAGCCGCGTGCCAAGGAACCCGTACAAGCGGCTGCAGGGCGTCATAGCGGCCAAAATGCATGGAACACTCTGCGCACACAGATGAGCGAGGTCGGAGATATGACACGCGAAGGCAGGGTGTGCTTTCTGTGCAGGGACACGAACATACTTTACCAACTCTCTTCCCGCAACTCGTTTCAAGCAAGTGAAAGCCGCTCTGGCAATGCTGCAACCGTATTCATCTCACGTTCAGCAGCCCACAACATGGGCGCTTACCTCGTGCTCGGCAGCCCTGAGCAAGAACGACGTGTACTCTGTGGTGGCGGCGCTCGGGACAAAGTCATCTGCAAGTGTCACGCCCCACCTCTGCATTACAAACGAACAACACTGGATCAGCGGTGTGCACTGGTGCTTAAAAATAAAATGGTATGAAGGTTGAGCGGCACTTGCACGGTGTTTTTGCTGATGCCGCGTACTGTGTCGCACAGCATGGTGGTTTCCTAAACTAAAAATCACTGCTGACCATAACCGGGGCGTCGACAGGCCCGTCCTGACCTTGCAGCTGGTGCCTCTGTCACTGTGTTATGAAATGGCAGTGCCCTGCTGGTCCAGTGCCAACTACCTGCTCTATCAGCCCCAGCAGCGTATGCGCTCGGGACACAAAACACGGGAGCGCAAGGCGCGCACCGCAGCATATGACTCATGCATTCTAAGCTCTTCCTCCACTCCGCGGTGCAAGCTCTCGATGGAGTCCACAAGCTTTGAGTCCAGC